>CEOH01089291.1_pt1 | contig 17452 bp, 21 predicted proteins | sample 530311 | NCBI WGS metagenome assembly CEOH01 (sample SAMEA2619923, study PRJEB7988) | marine metagenome | biome: marine biome (ENVO:00000447); feature: deep chlorophyll maximum layer (ENVO:xxxxxxxx); material: "saline water (ENVO:00002010), including plankton (ENVO:xxxxxxxx)" | depth 60 m
GGCCGCGATAGAGATTATGGATATTTGGGATTTTCCCACTGGGCAGAAGAGGACAAGAAGGTGATGGCTTGCTTTAAAAATATCAAGACGATTCACCCCGCAGATCTTGAGCATATGCATGCGGCATTTAAGGAAGTATTAGATCCAGAGCTTCCTGTTTATATGAATCTAAAAAGAAAATGAATATTTTAATAACTGGATGCAATGGCTTCTTAGGTCGCGAGTTTGTCAGATTGTTGGTCAACACTGGTCATTCGATAATCTGCACAGCAAGAGACAAATTGGATGTTGCAAATGAGAAAAGTGTCGAAGATTTTTTTAATGAGCACGATGTTGACATTGTACTTCATACTGCTATTAAAGGCGGCAGACGCAACCACGAAGATTGTTTTGATGATTTTTTAGAAAACATAAAGATGTATAAAAATTTAGAAAAACAATCTGATAAATTTAAACTAATGTTTACGTTTTGTTCCGGCGCCGCTTTTGATAGAACAAAACCTGTTGACAACATTTCGGAAGAAGAACTACTGAATCGCATCCCGGCTGATTATTACGGCCTTTCCAAGAACCTAATCGCTAGAGAAGTTTTAAAACATAATTCTAATATTGTTAATTTAAGATTATTTGGATGTTTTGGTCCGAATGAAGCAGAAGATAGATTTATTAGAAATTCAATGTCCAGAGGTTTAAAGGGTGAGTCAATATTAATTCACCAAAACAAAGAAATGGACTTTTTTTATATTTCCGATTTGGCAAAGGTTGTGCTGCACTACATTGAGAATTATGATGACAGTCTTCCAAAAGATTTAAATATGACATATGAAAGTAAAACTTCATTAATGGAGATTGCATCGATAATAAAAGACTTGACAGGCGCCCCCATCGATGTTATATTAAGAAAAAATGATGCATCGCCATATACTGGCGACTCTGCAAAGCTATCATCACTGGGTATTGCTATGTCCGGTCTAAGTAAAGGAATTGAAGAGGTTTATAATAAACATGTCCGATAAATTAACACAAATTATTGAATTAGTTGAAGAATATGTCAACGAGAAAGAAGAAAACAGAACTTGGATCCCGGGCGAAGATTGGGTTGCATATTCAGGCCCGGTATTTGATTCAAACGAATATCGTGCTGCCATGGAGGTCTTATTAGATGGTTGGATGATATTTGGCAAGAATGCTAATAAATTCGAACAGCAGTTTCCATCAAAATTAGGAAAGCTACACGGGGCCCTGACCAATTCGGGCTCATCTGCCAATCTTCTTATGGTTGCAGCCACAAAATCTCGGAGGTTTCGAAAGCAGTTAAAAGACGGTGATAAAGTCATCACTCCGGTTGTGTGCTTCCCGACAACCATTAACCCACTAATCCAGAACAATCTGGTACCAGTATTTGTAGATGTAGAATTGCCAAGTGTTAATTTAGATCTGGATAAGGTCGAAGAGGCATTAGAAAGGGATCCGGACATTAAAGGAATAATGTTTGCGCATGTATTGGGAAATCCGCCAGACATGGATCGCTTGATGGCCTTGGTTGAAAAATATGATTTAGTATTCTTGGAGGATGCGTGTGATGCTCTTGGTTCTTTTTATGATGGCAAGAAGCTTGGCTCTTACGGAGATATGTCGACGTGTTCCTTTTTCCCGGCTCACCACATGACTATGGGTGAGGGAGGCTTTATCGCAACAAATAGCCAGCGCACCAAGACTATATTGGCCAGCATCAGAGACTGGGGGCGCGCCTGCTATTGCAACACAAAGAAGCCCGGTGATGTGACGTCTGGTACAGCATGCGGAATGCGCTTTAAAAATTGGTTGCCCGGGCACAAGAATGCGGTCTATGATCATAGGTATGTCTTTGATGAAATCGGCTACAACCTTAAGCCTTTAGATTTACAGGCCGCTATGGGCCTACAGCAGCTTGAAAAATTACCAGCGCTGGACAAGGCTCGTAGAGAAAACTGGTCGAAGCTAAGTGCCATATTTGAGCCTTACGCGCAATACTTTCACATGCCAGTGGCCACAGATAAGGCAGATCCATGCTGGTTCGCTTTTCTGCTAACTATTAAAGAAGACGCGCCATTTTCGCGATTTGATATTGTCGAACATTTGGAAAATGCCAAGATTCAAACACGCTCATATTTTTCCGGAAACATACTGGCTCATCCGGGTTACGTGCATTTAGCTGGTGAATATGGGGATATGAACGAAACTTTCCCAAATGCCCAGCTAGTCACCACAAATTCGTTTTTCTTGGGCACCTATCTCGGCCTAACAGATGAAAAGATGGATTACATCAAGTCTGCAGTGGATGACTTTTTCAAAGGATTAAAATGAAAATAGTATACATTACAGGTTGCTTAGGCTTCATGGGTGCTTACTTTACACGCAAGTGTTTAAAGAGAGGTTGGATGGTGTTTGGGATCGATAAAATGACCTATGCATCAAACCCTCAACTGTTACAGGAATTCCAAAAATATGAAAATTTCATATTTCAAAATATCGATATTAAGGATTTAGAGCATCTCTGCGACTGTGATTATGTAGTTAATTTTGCAGCAGAATCGCACGTTGGAAATAGCATTGTAAAAAGCGATGAATTCATTAATACAAACATTATAGGCGTAAAAAACTTACTCGACCTCATTCGCTTTAAACAAGAGAATTGCAATCGAAGACCGATATTGTTTCATATTAGCACCGACGAAGTATATGGAGATATTACCTCCGGAGAACACACAGAAGAGGATTTGCTGAAACCAAGCAATCCCTATTCCGCGTCGAAAGCTTCGGGCGACATGTTGATACTAGCGTGGGCAAGGACATATGGACTCAATTATATTATAATGCGTCCGACGAATAATTATGGAATCGGCCAATATCCAGAGAAGCTAATTCCACTATCGGTTAAAAATTTACGTAGAGGACTAAATATTAGACTTCACAATAATGGCACCCCAGTAAGGAACTGGCTACATGCGGATGATACAGCAGAAGCTGCTCTATGTGTGATTGAATCCGGTAACGTTAATGAGATATATAATATTTCTGGCAATTTTGAACAAACAAATATTGAAACAGTTAAAAAGATATTGAATGAATACTTTGGAACATTAGATAATTGGAAACAATATGTGGACTTCTCCTATTCCCGCGTCGGTCAAGATGTGAGATATGCATTGAATGATGACAAGCTGAGAGCTTTAGGGTGGGAACCCAAGAAAATATTCGACGAAGAGATTGTTAATATTGTCCAGTATTACAAAAAGACTTTTATATGGTAGATTATGAGTAAAAAAGTAGTAATTAATAGATTAGATGTCACCGCCCTTCAAGACAGCCTTGTTGAGTCGGCTATGGCATGCCCGGCGCCTAACGGCCCGTGGCGAAAACCAAAGCTGGTTGAGTATGTGAGGGATCAACGACAGTGGGACGGAATCACATATGTCACCGATAAATTACTGCACTTGGGTGGTCAAATAGAATCCAAACACAAAGTTGCGATTTTAATGGAACCACCAGAGCTTTTGCCGCAAATTTATCACATTATTCAAGAACATGAAGACGATTATGACCTAATTTTGACTTATGTGTACGAATTGTTGGAAAAAAACCCTGAAAAATACGTATTTTACCCCGCTGACATGGCAGCAATTGAGGAAGAAAATTGCAAAATGCACCCAAAATCTAAGCTAATTTCCATGATTTATTCGGATAAAACCATTTTACCGGGTCACAAATTGAGGCATGCCATAGCAAATCAGCTGATTCCGGCCATTGGGTATGACAAAATTGACTTTTACGGTACCGGCACTGTCAATCCTATTGAAAATAAATCAGAGGGATGCATCGATTACATGTTTCAAATAGCAATTGAGAATGCCCATAGGCCATATTACTTTGCTGATAAGCTTTTGGATTGCTTTATTACTGGGTGTATACCGATATATTGGGGTTGTCCAAACATAGGCGAGTTTTTTGATACAAGAGGGATGCTAATATTTAATTCTGCGGAAGAATTAGTAGAAATATTGCAAAGTTTGAGCGAAGAAAAGTACAATTCTATGTTAGAATATGCTAAAATTAATTTTGATATAGTGACAAAAGATTATACATGCCCGGACGATTTAATATTTGAAATAGTAAAAGAAAGATTGGGAGAAGATTTGTGATTTTACGTGATTACAATCCTGAAAATTATCAATTTAGAGAGTTGTTGTTGCAAATATTTGAAGTTGATGAGCTGTCGAAAGCCCATGAGTTGGATCTTAGCCTGTGTGCCGATGGAAATTTGGTTACGTTCGCGAACGAAGTGAAGACATATTTCCACCAGACATTTTATAACAAGTTAAATGAACCATGGCAAGAGTTTCGGCAAACCTATAAGGACTTTATTGAGCACGAAATAAGCCCCCTGTTTAAAGAATCGTTTGCTTATCAAGCGTTACCGTCATTTAGAATACAGGTACCAAACAACAAGGCCGTTTCTTTGTGGCATTATGATAGCGACCCACAACACAGACACCCAGACGGAGAAATTAATTTTATTATTGCTGTAACTAAGGCTTTTGGTACAAATGCTGTTTGGGCTGAAAGCTCACCGGGCGCACAAGACTTTAAGCCAATGGAAATGGATTACGGCCAGTTTATACAATTTAATGGAAATAAATGCGCCCATGGAAACAAGGTCAACAAAACAGGTTCAAGCAGAATTAGTTTTGATTTTAGAGTTTTGCCAATTAGTAAATACGATCCGGAATTGTTTGAATCAAACTCATCTGGAGATACATCTAGAAAATTTATAATTGGTGATTATTATTCACTATACGAGAAATAAAATGTACGAAGAATTAGAAAAAGTAACAAAATTGTTAGAAGAACAAGGATATGAGATTAATGATCCTTGGGATGTGGTCGACGCCTTTGAAAAGAAGGTGGCGGAATATGCCGGCAGCAAGTATGCCGTTTCATTGGATAATTGCACCAATGCAATGTTCTTGTGTTTAAAGTACTTGAACGCTAGTGATACTATAACGATCCCAAAGAGAACATATTTATCTGTGCCCGGCGCCATCATTCATGCTGGCTGTGATGTCAGGTTTGAAGAAGTAGAATGGTCAGGAGTGTATCAACTTAAACCATATCCGATATATGATAGCGCGACGAGATTTAAAAAGGGAATGTATGTACAAGATTCCTACCAATGCTTGTCGTTTCATATGAAAAAGATCTTAGGCATCGCCAAGGGTGGCATGATCTTGACTAACGATAAGGAAGCCTACGAATGGTTTAAAGTTGCGAGATATGAAGGCCGTCACACAAACATACCGTATCAAGAAGACACCTTCGATATGTTAGGATGGAATATGTATATGCCTCCGGAACAAGCCGCTAGGGGCATAATGCTTTTCGAACAAATAGCAGATGACAATGATGATTGTGGTGGCTCTTGGCGCTATCATGACATATCAGAGTTTGAAATTTTTAAATCAGGAGAATAGAGCAATGAGCAAAAGAAATGTATACTTGTTTGAGGTCAACGACATAATTGCAAACCAAGTCAAACTTCCGTATAGCACGGGCTTGATTTGGTCATATTGCATTTTGGACAAACAAATAACAGATAATTACGAATTGGCCGGCTGGGTTTATTGGCGCCAAGATATAAATGTCGTATTAGAGTCGATTAAAGATCCGGACGTTGTTGGGTTCAATTGTTTTGTTTGGAATTATGAGTACAACCATCAATTGGCGGCCGAGATTAAAAAGAGATACCCAGATTGCTTAATTGTTTATGGCGGCTGGCAAACACCAATAGCTGACCGTAACAAGGGCTTTTTTCACGAATGCCCATATGTTGATATTGCGGTCCATGGAGAGGGAGAGTTAACGTTTAAGGACATTTTACTTGAAAGACTCAAGGAGCAACCAGATTGGAAATCGGTCAGCGGCTGCTCCATACCCAGAAGAATGTTGTCAAACGATGAAGAGCCGGAAAGCAATGTTGTTAAAGACGGATTAAAGCTGGTGGGCACTGAACCCATCGACATGAATGATGAATTGGCTTGTTATGTTACGGAACCCCGTGCACGCATTGCGGACATCAATGAAATGCCTAGTCCATATTTAAATGGTCTTTTTGATACATTAATTGATGATTGTCCATATACTCTTGAATCCACAATAGAGACAACACGCGGTTGCCCATACTCATGTACATTTTGCGAGATAGGCACCAGATATTATCAGAAAGTCAAGAGACAGTCGTTTGAAAAAGTTAAGAAAGAATTAGATTGGATATCTGATCACAAGGTCGAATTTATATATAATGCGGATTCTAATTTTGGAATGTTTCCGGAACATTTAGATGTTACCAAATATATGGTAAAGAAAAAGGCAGAAACGGGATACCCAGCCAAGCACCGATGCGACTGGTCTAAAAATCAAGCCGACAAGGTCATTGAATTAGCAAAGCTGTTCACAGAAGCAGACATGGACAAAGGAATCACGATTGCTCTTCAGTCCATGAATCCTGAAGTGCTTAAAGCTGTTAAGAGAAAGAATGTTGACAATGGAAAATTAGAAAAATTCTTAAGCATGTATAACGCAGAAGAGTTACCGAGCTACGTGGAGTTAATATTGGGACTTCCGGAAGAAACTCTCGATAGCTTTATCGAGGGAGTTTGTCAGGTTATGGAGCTAGGCCAACACAATTATATTGGAATATATTCGTTAACTGCGCTTCCCAACACCCCGTTTGGGGATCCGGACTACATAGCAGAATATGGACTAAACGTAATAAACACATACACAGCCTTTAATCACTATGATATATCAGAGCAAAACACCTTCGAGAGAGAGGATATGATTGCTGGCAGCAATACGATGACATATGATGAGTACAAGCATGCCCACATGTTTAGATGGGTAATCATGTTTGGCCATTATTTAGGCACTACCCAGTATATCTCCAGATTCTTAAGAAACACAAGGGATATTTCATATCGCGATTTTTATGAAAGCTTATTACAATATGCAACCGATAACCCAGATACTTTCATAGGCAGGGAGCTGCAGAAAACCCGTAAAAACTTAGAAGCAGTCTTGGTAGTAGAGCAACCATGGGGTCGAATTATTCCGGAAGTTAGAAAAGATTTTGCATGGGACTTCGAAGAGGCCACGGCCATTCGCATATCGCAAAATCAAGACTTGTATTATTCAGAGTTGAGGAACTTTTTAAAAGAGGCATTTGATGTAGAATATGATGAAATCATACAACAACTCTTCGATTATCAACGCGCCGGCGTCTTAGATCCCGCTATAGAATATCCGATTCGTAAGGAATTTGATTATAATTTTTACGATGTCATTACATGGAAATCAAAATTAAGAGAAAAGCAAAACACTCTAGAGTTTAATGCTGAAAACTATAGTGGCGATTACTATAAATGGGGAATTGAGAAGCTTTGGTGGGGTCGTCGCATCGGAGCATGCAAGACAAAAGCCGTAAAAGTAAATGTCTGAATTTGAATGGACATGGGAGACTGCTCATAAATCAATGGGTGCTGGAATAGTAATTGTTAAGAAAATTCAAGAAGAATGGAGAGTATTGGGCTTGTGGTGCCGAGGGGGTTACGATATCACCAAGGGGCACATTGATGAAGGAGAAGAACCACTGGAAACCGCTCTAAGAGAGTGCGCCGAAGAAGCGAACATAACACAGGTCGACATGAAATGGGGCCCACAGCATCTAATAGCAGATAATTTAGTTGTGTACCTTGGCACAACCGATCAAGAGCCAGAAATAATACCCAACCCCAATTCTGGAATCATTGAACACGAACACTTAAAGTGGCTCGACTGGGCCGAAATGAAAGAAAAAACATACCCATATTTGCTACCAGCAATAGAGTGGGCCCAAGGGATAATTGAAGATGAAACTTAAAATAGAAGATATAATAGATCGCCACAAAGGCATGCCGGCCATTGTTTGCGGCCATGGCCCGAGTCTTGGGAAACACAAACAAGACATTGAAAGCCTACAAGAACAGGAAAAGTTGATAAGATTTTCAGTAAACAACTGGTATGATTATTTCTCCAACTCACCAGATTATTGGGTGCTCTCAAACACAGAGCCAGAATATCATATATCTCTTTCTCATGAAAGAATGAACGAAGCCATGGCAACGTTGATATATTCCATCGATGGAGATCCGACACCGGACAGTCAAGTGCAAGAGCTTTTAGATTGCGATTATCTGCCATATGACCAGAGACACTTCAAGCACAGAGATTGTAAGCAAATATTAAATTCATTTATAACACATCACCGCGAAAACAATAATTTTTCATTTAATGAATATGGCAATAACGAGGTTATGTGGCATCCACCAAAGGTTGGGCTGCCCGGAGAGTGGGGCGGTTTTGATCCTCATGGTCGATGTTGTCCAAGAATTATGGATTATCAATCCACCATTCAAGAGGAATTACAAAAGAATACAAATCATCCAATGCACTATAGCCCCGGAGATACGGTAGCTGTGCATGCAATTGCCTTTGCTGTGTTGATGGGCTGCAATCCGATTTACACAGTAGGTATTGATCTGGATTATGAGAAGGGATATGCGAATCGTGATGCTCAAATCAACTGGAGCCATTTAGATATATGGGTTAAGTACAAAGAAAATCTTTTAAATGATTTAAACATATTGAACGAGAGCGCCAAAAATAAAGATATTGAAATTATTAATTTAATTGAGGATGCATGGTATGGTGTATTCAACGGTGGAAATTTAAAAACCAATGAACTTTGATGAAGAAAAGCACAAACATTGGGCAAAAAAAATGCTGGGCCCAAGGGATATTGATAACCCGCTGAAGAACTGGGATGCAGAAGACGCACTGCAAGAAAGATGCATCTTTGTAATACCTGCAAGAAAAAGCTCAAAAGGCTTGCCGTTCAAAAATCGAACGCTCTTTAAGCACACAGCAGAGTCGATTCCATCGATATTTTCATCAAATGTCATCGTAACCTCCGATGATTGGAGCATATTACAGGACGCAAAATCGTACGGATTTCAAACAATACATCGCGACCAAGAGCTATCTGGCGACGATGTATCAATTAGAGACGTCTTATTGGATGTTAAATCTAAAAAAGAACTTGACAATGTGGACATTGTGATGTTATATTTAACCTATCCAGAAAGAACATTTGATGACATTTATCGCGTTTATTGCACTTATGACAATTTGAATGCACGATCTTTATTGTGCCGAAAACAAGTTAAAACACATCCATACATGTGCTATGTTGCGACAGAAGACAATCGAGGTAAAAAAGTAGTAGAACACGATTTATATCGTCGACAAGATTATCCAACATGTTTCGAGGTGTGCCATTATGTGGCAATAATTAATTCTAATATGTTAAGCGAAGTAGATAGAAATTTATATCACCCCTCAACGGTCTTTTGTCCACTTGAGTTTGAGAATGAACCAATTGATGTTGATACAATTAGTGATTATAATAACTTTATAAACAAAGAAGAGCGTGCACCCATCATCGCTCGGCAAAAGCTGCGCACAGCAGATCAAGCAGAATTTTTGCTTCTAAGTGCCGAGCGAAGTGGTAATACGTGGCTGAGGTATTACTTAGAATACGTATTCAAGCGGCCAACTGTGGGCTATGGACCTGCTGATGATCCCCTTTTGATTCAATTTGATGAGGTACCTATAGCGCTCAAGAGACATTCATGGGATATCGAAGAACAAGCAGACTTAAGATATCCAGCATACAATAAAGTAATATTTCTGCTAAGAGATTACAAAGAAATATACTTTAGACTTCGAAGCCAGCAACACATTTCTGTTCGCGCAGGTCTGCGTATGGGCAAGCTCGATGAAACAAACTCCACGGCCGAGGATCATTTTAAAGATTGTCTGACAAACCTCAAGCATTCAGGATTGGTAGAAATAGTTGATAACATCAAGATGTATGATAAATTGAGTGCTCCAAAAATGATAATATATTACGAAGATCTAATAAAGACACCAGAGGCCGCCTTTGGAAAAGTCAAAGATTTTATCACATCTCACAGCACCCATGATTCAGATAGCGTAGAGAGAATTGATAATGATTTTCGCGATTTTATCGATTCGATCGAACACAACTCTAAGCTGGCACTAGCGAAATATAAAACCCATATGGCCGGCCCACATGTAGAAAGCCCAAGAAACGCTGAGCATGAGAACCTCAAAAACACTAAATATTACTCGTCAGCATGCACCAAAGACTCTAGACGATTAATGGACATTAGCATGCGAGAACACATTGGTGAAGAATTATATGATAAGTATTTAACAAGATATATGGAGCAAAATTAATGATAAATGTAATTGCTGAAATAGGAATTAACCATAACGGATCTGTTGAGATAGCCAAGGATCTTATTAATGCAGCCAAAGTTGCTGGCTGTGAATACGCCAAGTTTCAAAAAAGAACACCCGATGTGTGCGTACCAGACGAGCAAAAATCAAAGATGCGCGCAACGCCATGGGGCGAAATGCCCTATATTGATTATAAGAAAAGAATTGAATTTGAAGAAGCAGAGTACGATGAAATTAAAAAACATTGCGAAACTATAGGAATTAATTGGTTTGCCTCAGTTTGGGATATACAATCTGTTGATTTTATGGCACAATATACAAGTATTGGTAAAATTCCATCTGCCTTGATAACAAATCATGAATTGATGAGATATTCAAGGAAGAAGTTTGATACACTTTTGATATCAACAGGGATGAGCACCGAGGAAGAGATCGAGATTGCTGTGAAGATGGGAGATCCGGACGTGATATTTCATACAAATTCTGCTTATCCTTCGAAAGTGGATGAAATAAATTTAAACTATATTAAACACTTAAGGCGAAAATACCCAACGAAACAAATTGGCTACAGCGGCCACGAGTTTGGCTTGGTGACAACTTTCGCGACAGTGCCGCTTGGTGTAACATGGGTTGAGAGACATGTTACGTTGGATCGTACAATGTGGGGGAGTGACCAGATGGCGTCCGTTGAACCTCATGGTTTGATAAAATTAGTAAAAGGAATTAGAGATATTGAAAAGGCACTAGGCCCAGAAGAGCAAAATGAAAGAATTCTTTTTGAATCAGAACTAAAAAAGAGAAAAAGCCTAAGAGGAAATTAAAATGGTAATTTACGTAGACATAGATGAGACTATATGTATAACCCCGGAAAGTAGGGATTATTCACTAGCTACACCAATTGTAGAAAATATAAGTAAGATTAATAACTTATACGACGATGGCCATGAAATAGTATATTGGACGGCCCGAGGCTGCTTGACCGGCCAAGACTGGATGGAGCTAACAAAAAAACAATTTAAAGAATGGGGAGTTAAATATCATGATGTAAAAATGGGTAAGCCATTTTATGATCTTTTCATTGATGATAGAGCAATTAACTCAAACAGATACTTTCAAGAAAACAAAACAAAGAGGACTGGAACAATTTAATGAACGATTTTTACAAGACAATAACATGCTGCAGAGTTTGCGAATCAACCGATTTGACAGAAGTGGTGAAGATTGAAGACCAATATCTGTCTCCAACATTTGTTGAAACAAACGATGGTAATCCCTTATCAAAAATCAAAGTACCGCACACTTTAGTGCTGTGTGGCGAGTGTGGATTGCTGCAATTAGAAGAGACGGTACAGGCAGACTTGCTCTACAAGCAGTATTTTTACCGATCGGCAGTTAGTGACACGATGCGTAGGGATTTACACTATGTTGTAGACGATGTCACGACTCGCGTGGAATTAAAAGATGGCGACGTGGTGGTTGATATTGGCGCCAATGACTGTACGATGATTTCTTGGTATCCGCAATATTGTGATAGAATTGCTGTCGAGCCGGCCGAAAATATTAACTGGGATCATGTTGATGAATCGATAAACATTGTCAATGATTATTTTAGCGGCGCCGCCATTAAGCCCGTTTTGGGAGATAGAAAGGTCAAGATCTTTACATCATGTGCAATGTTCTACGATCTAGATGACCCAAACAGCTTTGTATCAGACATCAAGGAAGTGCTGCACGAAGAGGGCGTGTATTGTATACAATTAAGCTATCTTCCAGCTATGCTGAGAAACATTAATTTTTATGATATTTGTAATGAGCATCTGGAATATTACTCTCTACACACTTTAAATTACCTAATGAAACAAAATGGATTAGAGATTTTTGATGCGTCTGAAAATGATGTTAATGGCGGAAGTGTCCGCGTCATGGTCACACATCTTGAACGCAACATGGACAAAAGTGACAATTTCAACTCCTTGATGGAAGTTGAACAGCAAATGAATTTGTTCGACAAGCAGACCTATATTAATTTTCATGAAAAGATATTAAATTTAAAAAACAAGATTAAAGATACCATAGGTGTTGAGATCAAGAATGGAAACACTGTCTTGGGCCTAGGCGCCTCTACGAAAGGAAATATGTTGTTGCAGTTGTTTGGTATCGGAAAAGAGACTATTCCTTATATAAGTGAACGAAACCCAGAAAAGGTTGGCCTTAAGACGCTGGGCACAGATATTGAACTAATCTCGGAAGAAAGAGCCCGAGATTTAAACCCAAGCTACATGCTTGTTTTGCCATGGTATTTTAAAAATGAAATAGTATTAAGAGAACAAGAATATATCCAGAGCGGCGGCAAACTTTTGTTTCCAATGCCTTATCCGCATGTGGTGCATAAAGATGGAGAAACCAAGCTATGAGAGTAATAGTTACCGGCGGAACAGGCTTTGTCGGTAAAAGATTAAAAAACTTCCAGCCAGATTGGACATATTTATCGTCAAAAGACTACGATTTAGTATCAACTGAAGAGTGTAAAAGAATGTACCGAGAGCTACAACCCGATGCGGTTGTGCACATGGCCGGCAAGGTTGGCGGGATAAAAGCGAATGACACCAATCCTGCAGATTTTTATTATTTAAACACAATGATCAATACAAATATTGTACATCAGGGGCACCTACACGGAGTTAAAAGAATTCTGGCGGCCCTAAGTACGTGCACTTTTCCTGACGTCGTTGATCACTATCCGCTCACGGAGGATGATATCTTATCGGGCCCGCCGGCGAAAACAAATCTTTCCTATGGCTATTCGAAGCGCTCTCTATATATTCAAATTAATTCATATAGAAAACAATATGGTTTAGACTATTCTACCTTTTGTCCATCAAACATCTATGGACCGGAAGATAATTTTGATTACCATAGCTCCCATTTTGTTCCAGCAATGATCAGGAGATTCAATGAGGCTTCAAATGGTGACACGTTGGAGTTTTGGGGTACCGGAAACGCTTTAAGGCAAGAGATATATGTTGATGATTTAGCTCGAATTATACCACTGTTGCTTGATAAGCACCATAGCGATGTTCCGGTGATTGTTTCTCCGAATGAAAATCTATCGATAGCAGAAATGATCAACATATTGAACAACAAGATTGATAAAAATGTTAACATAAAATTCAACAACGAGCTTGATGGGCAATTTAGAAAGGACGGTAGTAACAAATTTTTACTAGACATGATAGGGGAATTTGAATTTACACCATTTTCCGCAGGAGTAGAGAAGACATATAAATGGTACGAAGAAAATGGAGGCACCAATGAGCACTAAGACCGCTTTAATTACTGGAATAACCGGCCAAGATGGTTCTTATTTAGCGGAATTCCTATTGGCCAAGGGTTACAAAGTGGTAGGCGTTAAGCGCAGAACATCGATTATTCAAACCGAACGAATTGATCATATATTTGGTAACCCAAACTTTAAAATGCATTACGGAAATCTATCCGATGCAGGCTCGTTGTGGGCACTAATGCTGGAATACAAGCCAGATGAAATATATAATTTAGGTGCCCAATCACACGTAAGGGTTTCGTTTGATGTTCCGGAAGAGACAGCCGAAACCATCACCATGGGCACCACACGACTATTGGAGGCATATAGACATGTTGTGCCTCACGCAAAATTTTACCAAGCTAGCTCGTCAGAAATGTTTGGCACAAACCCAAATCCCCCATACAACGAAGACTCGGCACTGCTCCCGGCTTCGCCATATGCGTGTGCGAAAGTTTATGCGCATCATTTAATTAACAACTATCGCGATGGTTATGGGCTGTATGCATGTAGCGGTATATTGTTCAATCACGAATCTCCACGGCGCGGAGAAACATTTGTCACAAGAAAAATAACATTGGCAGCTGCTAACATTAAATTAGGCCTGCAAGACAAATTGTTTCTGGGCAATCTGGACTCCAAGAGGGATTGGGGCTTCGCCGGTGATTATGTTAGATTGATGTGGATGATGCTGCAACAGGAGGCGCCAAGAGATTATGTTATCGCGACAGGCGAAACACATTCAGTAAAAGAGTTTTTAGAGTGTGTGTTTGAGCATGCCGGCCTTGATGTCAATAAGCATGTAGAGATCGATCCACGCTTATTTCGACCCAATGAGGTGCCGTACCTATTGGGCGATTCGTCAAGGGCAAGAGAAGAACTTGGGTGGGAACCCGAAGTTACTTTTGATGAACTAGCCAAGATGATGTATGAATCAGATTTGGAAAAGGTGTCCAACAATGTCGCATGAATTACCTATGAAGCATGTTGACAAGGGTTGGGGCTGGGAGCGCTGGATTGTTAATAACGAGGAATATTGTGGAAAGCTGCTGTTCTTTAACAAAGGTAAGCGCTGTTCGTGGCACTACCATGTACTAAAGGATGAAGTGTTTTACTTACAATCTGGCAAGATGATCGTCCACTTCTCAGAACACGACGATCGTGATTCCGCACAACAACTTATACTAAACCCCGGAGATAATTTTCATGTCTATAGGGGGTTGAGACATCAAATGGTTGCTGTAGAAGATTCGGAATTATTTGAGTTTTCTACACAGCATTTTGACAGCGACAGTCATAGAATACAAAAAGGAGATTAAAATGACACAAGCAAAAGATATGAATTTAACCGATCAAGCAATGGGGGCTATTATGATGGCCTTGCAACGCTCTTTGTTGGAGCAATCCGATATTGTACCAGTGCTCAAGGATTTAAAGTTTAGGCTTTCCGAGCAGGGTTTGGTAGTTTTAAATCCACCGGTCGTGCGTTTTGGTGATGACGCCGATGACACCGGAGAGCAAATCGATTTAGATAACGAAGTTTGCTCACAGTAATGCCGAAGTATTTTTATTCATGCGATAATTGCGGACACGAATATAAGACATATCATGGAATTAATGAAGTCTTAAAAGATTGTCCTGAGTGCAATATGGAAGCATTGATAAGGGTACCGCAATTAACGCACACCAACTTAGTAGGCGATTCAAACAAGCCTTCCCGCCCCGGGAGAATTGTTGATCAATTTATAAAAGATTCAAAACAAGAACTCAAGATCGAGAAGCAAAAATTAGCTAGCGAGATATACGAAAAATGAGCACCCTAGAGATTACACTTGCAATAATATTACTAATTTCAATAAGTATCAATGTTGGAATAATAATGTACTGTAGGGGCGCTATAACTCGTTTATTAGCAATATCCGAAGAAGTAGGCGACCTTAAGCGAATGATCGATCATTTTGCAGAGCACATAACGGATGTGTACAATCTTGATATGTTTTATGGCGATGAGACTCTACAATATCTAATGCAACATGCAGGTGAGTTGAGCGAGCAATTGAACAGTTTTGAATACTTATATTCATTAATAGAAGAAGAAAATGATTTAGATGACAACGAAACAGAACAAACCGATTCAACCGACGCGCCGCCGCCGGAAGAGGACACGGAATAAAAGACACTATTTTACACACGAACATGAAGATGCTATTGTCCGCTATGCACAAATAACTTGCATACGAGAAAGAACTCACTTATATATAAAGTGGATCGAGCCGGCATTTAATGAGATGGTCGACAAAATAGTTTTTACTTACAAATTTACTACGCTGCCAAACATAGATGATCTAAGAGAAGAATGTAAGGTTTGGTTAACGACGATACTTGATAAATATGATCCAAATAAAGGCTCAAAAGCCTTTTCGTATTTTAGTGTTATAACCAAAAATTGGTTCATTCACAAAGTAAAGAAACAGCAAAAGCGGAATAAAAGAGAAATTGATATTAATAATATCTCTAAAGATCATGAAGAAAGATTTCTCTCAACAACCATGCCATATTTGGAAGATCGCGAAAAAGATGAATTCTGGCTTCATTTATACGAAGAGATGGGATCTTGGAACCCCGAACACATGAAAGACAATGAAAAAAGAGTATATGAAGCAATAAAAATACTTTTTGACAACGCCGAGAGTATAGAAATTTTTAATAAAAAAGCTATTTATCTATACCTGAGAGAGATAACAGGATTAAACACAAAACAAGTTGTTAATAATTTAAATAAATTAAGAAAACGATATAAGACGTTTAAGAAAAACTGGGACGAAGGAAAACTATGAAAAAGACTGATATGGAAACATTAATGGACGAAGCGCTCGACAACATTCGTAATGATCGAAAAGTTGCTCGCGAGCTTTTAAATGATGTTGCCAACATATTGGTCAACACTCCGAGCGAAAGCAAATATCTGAGTCCTGTCGCAGCTAAACATGTAGAGACTTTGCAGCGCTCTAATGAACAGTTAGTGAAGCTGATCTCCATTAGACAGAAAGAAGAAACAACCACACAAGGCCTAACTGAAAAAGATAAAGATGAATTATTTGATCTAATAAACATCAAAGAGGTTCCCCCCGATGTCCCAAGTTAGAAATTCGAGCAAGGTCTTATTGTCACATGAACACGCATCAGATCCAGACAATGCTTTGGAGATCGCTGGCAAGTCATTTAGAGATATATTGGATGTTAACACATTTGAAGGCACTACTCAATTTAGAGCCGTCGTTTTAACAGACTCGGTGGAAGTAACCGCCGACGCATATAGGAATACATCGGGCCTAAACCTATCAGATAGTGATTACAGTCTCTTTGCTGCCGGGGATCCAAAAGAGAACCACTATCAAGTGCGATGCAGAATTGTAGAAGAGAACAGCCCCCACCAGTCAATACCGCCTCCATCCTCACTTAGCGGCAATCCTGAAGATGCGCAGCTAATCGCTCTTCACCAAACGTTTACAACAAGAAGCTCGGTTAAAGATGCGAGACAGCCCGTAGCCGGCGATGTTGTTTGGGTGACTTATGAAAAGGGCCCTGATGATGGTAGGCTCCAAAAGGGACAAATTTTAGATGATCCTATCGCCGGCAACCAAGGTGGGCCGTCCTCGTCACCGCCATCCGCAGCCGGCGCCGCAGGAGGTGCTGGTGGTGCTTTCGGCAATGCGGGATATAACCCGCAGT
>CEOH01036107.1_pt1 | contig 17301 bp, 12 predicted proteins | sample 530311 | NCBI WGS metagenome assembly CEOH01 (sample SAMEA2619923, study PRJEB7988) | marine metagenome | biome: marine biome (ENVO:00000447); feature: deep chlorophyll maximum layer (ENVO:xxxxxxxx); material: "saline water (ENVO:00002010), including plankton (ENVO:xxxxxxxx)" | depth 60 m
CCCGATACAGCCTTTATAGGAGGTACAAATGTAACAGTATCTTCTGGAAGTGGAGGTGTAACTATAAACGCAGCATTAGAGGGTTCTACGGAAGCATCTGTTACCTTATTAAATGCTTATACGGCTTCAAATACAATTAATATCAGTAATATTCATTCTTTTACTGGTTCAGTACTTACAACGGGATATATAAGTTCTTCAAAACAAATAACTGATTTAGGATTTATTTCTCAATCAGAAGAAAATACTTCATTGAATGCTTATACAGCTTCAAATACAATAGATATTACAAATTTAGAATCCACTACGGCTTCTTTTGATAATCGATTAGATAATATTGAATCCACTACGGCTTCTTTAGCTACAACTTATGAAGGTAGAGCAGGAGCTTCTCACACATTGATTAGTGGAGCAGCACAAATAACGGGTGTTGGAACGATAACACAAGATACAGTAACATTTACATCAGCTAATTCAACCGACCCGCTTATTGAAATCAAAAATACTACTTCTGATACAAACGGAGCTCGTTTAAGATTTTCAAAAGATAAAGGTTCAGCAGGAGCAGATGGAGATATTATTGGTAATATCGAATTTATTGGTGATGATGCAGGGCAAACACAAACTACTTTCGCAAAAATTGTAGCACAAGTTTCAGAGGCAGATAATACGGATGAAGCAGGTAAGTTATCATTACTTGTAGCAGAAAGTGATGGAACTACTACACAATTAACAGCAGGTTTAGTATTAGAAGGTGAACATGCAACTGATGGAGAGGTAGATGTAACTCTTGGAGCTGGAGCAAGTTCTACTGTAACAATACCTGGTAATATTGATTTAGCAGGAGATATTGATGTTGATGGTACATTAGAAACGGATGCATTGACTATCGGAGGAACTGCAGTAGCAGCTGCTGGTACTACAAATATTACAACATTGGGTACAATTACTACTGGTGTTTGGAATGGTACAACTATAGCAACTGCATATATAGCAGATAACGCTATAACCCTAGCTAAAATGGCAGGACTTACAAGAGGTAGTATTATATATGGTGATGCTAGTGGAGACCCTGCGGCTTTATCTGTTGGTGGAGCAAACACTGTTTTACAATCAGATGGAACAGATGCTTCTTGGGGTACAGTTAGTAACGCTATGTTGGCTGGTTCAATTGCAAATGCAAAACTTGCAAATGATGGAATCACAATTGGTACTACTGATACTTCTTTGGGTGGTACGATTACTGCACTCGTTGGATTAACAGATTTAGATTTAACATCAGGTGATAAAACAATATTTGATACAATCGGTTCTAATACACTTACAGTAGGTGCAGCAGGTACTACGGTTGTCATACCTGGTGATTTAACAGTTAATGGGACAAAGACTTTTATTTCATCATCTAATTTGAACATAGGTGATAATGTATTAGAGTTAAATTATGCTGGTACTGCGGCTGATGCTGGTATCTTAGTAAAAGATGCAGTTTCAACTGGTACATCAGGTTCATTACTATGGGATGCAAGTGAGGATTATTGGATTGCTGGAGCTTTAGGTTCTGAAGCAAGAGTAGTAGTTGGTACTGGTACTGGAGATAAAATTACTAAATTTAGTTCAGCTGGTGTAATCGCTGATTCTATACTTTCTGAAAGTGGAACAACATTAACAATTGCAAATAATGTAATAGTTAGTGGACTAACGGCTTCTCAGTTAGTTGTAACAAATGGTTCTAAACAATTGACTTCAACAACTGACATATCATCTTTAACATTAACAATAGATGGGGGAACATATTAATTAGTAAAATAAATATTAATTATTCAATCCCTATTAAATAATGGGGATTTTTTTTGGTTAATTTGTTTTCTCAATATTTATTACTATAACAACTATAAGGGGTTTACAATAGATGGCAGTACTGATTTTTAAACAAGGAAATTCTGAATCCAGTTCATTATCATACGCAGAACCTTTATTTCACACCGATTCGAACACATTATTGATTAGTGGTTCGATGAGTGAATATACAAATACGGAGGTTACTCCCAATATAGCGAGTGGCTCGTTATATAGGGTAGCGTTAATTGATTATATTAACACTGGTTCATTCATAACAACCGCAGATATTAGTGGTTCAAATCTTTTTTTGCATGGAAATGCAACAATAAGAGGTAATATCACAATGGGAGGCAGTGGTCTTGATTTTGGAGACTCTGCAACTGATAATATTGTATTTAAAGCAGATATTAGTTCTTCTATAATCCCAGATAAAAACGCAAAATTCGATTTAGGTTCAGATTCACAAAGATGGAAATCTTTATACCAAAGTGGAGCATTAGATATACAAGGTGGACCAATCAATTTACATTCTGATACTTACATATCAGCATCAGCTGGAACTTTCTTAGATGTAGATATAACTGGTGCAATAACTATTAATGGTGAATCAACTACAGCGATTTCATCATCTGGAGCACTTAGTTTAAATTCAGAAACAGGAATTAATATCGGTACAACTACTGATAAACCAATCGATATAGATGCATCAACCCTTGATATAGATGCAAGTGGAGCAATAACAATAGATGGTACTTCTACTTTATCTATTGATGTAGATGGAACAACAAACCTTAATACTTCGGTAGGTAATATAGAAATAAATTCAGAAGCTGGTAGTTTAACATTAGATGGGCATACAGGTGTAGATATAGACGCATCAAATAGTGGTAAAGTTACCATAGACGGTGCGGATGGTATTGATATTGGAGTTGCCGTTGATAAGCCAATTGATATAGATTCAACTACTTTAGATATAGATGCAAGTGGGGCAATTACTATAGATGGTACTTCTACTGTTTCTATTGATGGTGCAGGAGCTACAAATCTTACAACATCAGCTGGAAATATTACAGTAGATTCAGTTGCAGGTAATTTAATATTAGATGGACACACTGGAGTAGATATAGATACATCAAATGGTAAAGTTACTATTGATGGTTCAGATGGAATTGATATCGGTGTTGCGGCAGATGTTCCAATAGATATAGATTCTTCTACATTGGATATAGATGCAAGTGGTGCAATTACAATAAATGGTGAAAGTTCAACTCATATATCATCATCAGGTGCACTTACTTTAGATTCACAAACACAAATTAACATTGGTACTACAACAGATAAACCAATTGATATAGATGCTACTACTTTAGATATAGATGCATCAGACGATATTACAATAGATACTACGGATACAACTGGTGGTATCTCTATAGGTACTGTAACCTCAGGTGTTCCAGTTAAAATAGGACACACAACTTCAGAAACAACGATAAACGATAACCTTACTGTAACTGGAAACTTTACAGTTAATGGGACAACAACATATGTTTCCTCATCAAATGTAACAATTGGTGATAGAATTATAGAATTAAATTATTTAGGCACTAGTGGTGATGCTGGGATGTATGTAGGAGATGTAGATGGGACAGGAACTTCAGGTTCTTTATTGTGGGATGCTAGTGCTGATTATTGGGTGGCTGGTCAAAAAGGACTTGAACACAAAGTGTTATTAGGTAATGGAGATACAGTAATAAGTGGTAGTGGAGTAGATAATAGAGTAGCACTATTCTCTGGTACACACGGAGTTGATTCATCGGCAAATTTAACTTTCGCTAGTAATGTATTAAATGTTGGTGGAAGTGGTTCATTCTCAGGTTATGTGGATGTTGCTAATGATATAAGTGCAAGTGGTGATGTAATAACGAATGAAATATATATTGATGGAGCAATTTACCATAAAGGTGATACGGATACTAAAATAACCTTCGGTCAAACTGGAAATGATGATTTAAATATCACAGTTGGTAATGTAAATTGTTTAGACTTTACAGAGGGTAGTGGTGGCGCGAATGGTAATAGCGAAATAACTTTTAATGAAGCTGGAGCTGATTTAGATGTTAGAATAGAAGGAGATGACGATGCTTACTTATTATTCACACAAGCTTCAAATGATAGAGTTGGTATAGGATACAATACACCAGTAGCTAAACTTGCTGTTGATGGAAATTTATATACAAATTCACACATAACCGCAAGTGGGCATATAAGTGCAAGTGGTGATATAACTACAACATCAGGTTCATTTGGTAGAGTTGTTGGTTCAATCGGAGCAACAAATGGTGTTGTATCAGGTTCATCTCAAATAGTTCACGATGATACTACAGGTTTTGTTGGTAACGAACACATTGACCATAGTAATGTAACATTAACTGCAGGAGATGGTTTAACGGGTGGTGGTGATATAACAACTGGAAGAACTTTTGCAGTAAACACAGATAATTCAACACTTGAAATTAATTCAGATGCAGTAAGAATAAAAGATTTAGGTGTTACAGCAGCTAAAATGGCAAATGGGGCTGTTACAAATACACAAGTAAATGATGCAGCTCAAATCGCACATACTAAATTAAACCTATCAGGTTCCAACTTAGTTAGTGGTTCTTCTCAGGTATTCCTTGGCTCAACAGTAATTAGTGGTTCAGGTGGTACTTGGAATGCAACTGCAGCTATGGTTACTGGTTCTTTATTAGGACAAAAATGGACTACTGGTGATGGAACGGATTCGACATCTAAAACTACTGGAACATTAATTGTTAGTGGTGGTTTAGGTATTTTAAATACAATAAGTGCTGGTGGTGATGTAATCGCATACGCATCATCGGATGAGAGATTAAAAGATAATATTCAACCAATTGGTGGGGCTTTAAGTAAAGTTTCACAAATAAGTGGTAACACTTTTGAATGGAATGAAGAAAAACAGAATATATATAAAGGTAGAGATTACGGAGTAATCGCACAAGAAATTAAGGCAGTAATGCCTGAACTCGTAGATACGAGGGATAATGGTTACTTAGCAGTAAAATATGACAAAATTGTTCCTTTACTGATTGAAGCAATTAAAGAATTGAAACAAGAAATTGAGGAACTGAAATCTAAATAGAATTTTAGTTAAATGGCACAAACAATATTATTAAGGCGTTCTTCCACACAAGGAAAAGTTCCAAGCACTTCCAATCTATCGCTTGGTGAATTAGCAATAAATACATACGATGGTAGAATATTCTTCGAAAAGAATGATGGTTCTGCTGCTATAGTGCAAATTGTAACTACGGATTCTGTTACTACAGGTTCAATTGAATTAACCCAAACAGGTTCATTCGGACAAATTGAATTAAATGATAGTAAATATATAAAGCTAGGTACAGGAGATGATTTTACCATTCATCACGATGGCACCGATACTAAGTTAGAAAACGAAACAGGTGATTTATATATCATCAACGATACTAACGATAAAGATATAATATTTCAATCAGATAATGGCTCTGGAGGAGTTGAAACATACCTTACTATAGATGGTAGTGCATCAACAATAGAAGCAGCTAAAGCAACAAATTTTGCTGCTGCAGTTAATATTGATGCAACCACACAATCAACAACTAAAACTACTGGAGCATTAATAGTGGATGGTGGTGTTGGTATTGCAAAAGCATTAAATGTTGGAGAAGATGTAACTGCGTACGCATCATCTGATAAAAGATATAAAGATAATGTAATAAGAATATCCAATCCAAACGATAAGATAAAACAACTAAATGGATATGAATTTGATTGGAACGATAAACACGAAATATATAAAGGTACGCATGATATTGGTGTAATCGCACAAGAAGTTGAAAAGGTATTACCTGAAATTGTAACTACAAGAGATAGTGGATATAAAGCAGTAAAATACGAAAAGATAGTAGCACTTCTTATAGAATCAAATAAAGAACTTATCAAACGAGTAGAAGAGTTAGAATCAAAAATGAAATAAATGTACGATGTTTATTATACTACAGGCGGAGGGCCTTGGGTAAACGCTGGTACTGATATGTGGGTTAATGATTTCTTAGAATTAGTTGTACCACATTTAAAAGTTACACCAAAACTTCTTATACATAGAACAAAACCCAAAGGATTCGAAGATTATAAATTTCCAATAGAAGCTCATTGGCAAGGTGATGATGTTGGTGAATTTAAAAAAATATGTGATGGTGCTAGAAGAATCAATATATTACATGGTCACTATACACCAATGAAAGCAATAGTAGAAAATAAAGATAAAATACATTCAAATATATTACATAATTCAGTAGACCACATTTTAAAATCACAAGTTGGAACAGATGCAGGAATAGGTTGGCATCCTTGGGTAGATTCGGCGTGGGAACAAAAAATTAATAAATGGGCGAAGCATTCTTTGTGGGTTGGATTATTTGATATTTTAATCCCAAATAAAAAATTACCAAACTTTTATGAATTTAAACACAATCTTCCATTAAGTAAATCTAACAAACTAGGATTTGCTGCTAGATGTGAGGGAAGAAAAAATCCACATTACTTAGATGGATTGGAATCTTTAGTATTTACAAATTCGTTTGAATTTAATTTATTTTGGAAAAATGGTGTAAAACTTGATTTAGATAAAGCAAAGATTTATCATTATTATAGTAATTTTAAAGAAAAGTTTTATGGAATGGATTGGGGAATATCTCATTCGGCATTTACATATGAACCATTTGGGTATGGTATATTTGAAGCAGTAGATAGAGGAAAATTACCGATTTTACATACATCTTGGTGTAAAGATTTCGAATATCCATACAGAGTTTCTAATAAAAAAGAATTTAAAGATATTTATAATAAGATATGTAGTGATTCATATGGAACGAAAAATCATTGGTTTAATACAATAAAAAAGTATATGATTGATAATTATTCAGACAAACAATTGTGGATTGATTCATTATTAAATATTTATAACATATAAGGGAACATATATGGCAACATTAGCAGCAGGAAATACACTCTCACTAAATAGTTTAGCAACGGCTTGTGATGAAAGTACCAAATCATTGGGTACTTGTGCTGGTAGTACAGCAACTCCAATATCAATGTCAGCATTTTCTATAGATGCAGTGAGTTCAATAAGTGGATATACTTATGTAGTTGAAAGTACAGCAGAAGATTATACTGTAACATTTAGTAATGAAGGTGGACGATTTAAAAAAATAAAAGACCAAAAGAAAAATTATGATTGGACAATAACTTCAGCTGGAACTACATATTTCACATCAGCATCATATGATGCAGCTGCAGCTGGTAGTGGTTCTATAACTATTACTGCTGGAAATATGACAAATGCAGCAACTCAAACTCAATTAGTTGGAGCTCAAGCACATACACTTCAAGTAAAATTCGCTGATGGATTTAATGACCATTTAGGTTCAGGAAACAAATATAATACTGCAGTTACAAAAACAATATATTCCGTAGATTCATATGATGGTAATGCAGCTGCATTATGTTTAGTATCTGATTCACCTATAACAAAAGCAGATGGAAATGTAGTTGAGGTTGGAGATTTAAATGAAGGTGATGAATTAAAAGGATATGCATTAGCTGGATTATCAGAAGATTCAGATGGTGATTTTTTAGAATGGGAATCTGATACAATTGGAGAAACTCAAAAAAATGTAAAAGTAGTAAATGTAACTTACTCTTTTAGTAATAAAATATACAACATTAATAATGGTGAAGTAAAAGGTACATCCGAACACCCAATGTTAGTAAAAGATAAATCGGATGGAAAATACAGATTTAAAGAATTAGTAAGATTAGAAATCGGAGATTATTTAATTCAAGAGATAAGAGATGTATTAACAGAAAAAGAAATTACTTCAATAACAATAGATACTGATGAAATAGAAATAGTATCTTTAGATGTAGAAGTACAAGATACTTATTTAGTAAATGGATATGTTACTCACAATAAAGGTGGGAATTCCCATACTGATTTAACCGCACCAGATGCACCATCATCATTAGCATATAATTCAGGAACAGATGTTCTTAGTTGGACAGCACCATCATCAACGGGTACAGGCGGAATTACCGCATATGATTACCAAATTGATGATAATAATGATTTTGGTTCAACAATAGCTAATGTAACTGGGCATGTTGCAACTAGTATTAGTAGTGTTAGTGGTATAAGTGGTATAGGAACAGGAACTAGATATCTTAGAGTAAGAGCTTATGACCAAGGTTTAGCTAGTGACTGGAGTGCAACTTTGACCTTTACTATAAGTTCATAAGAATCTACAAAAAAATATTTCGTTTTGAAAAAAACTATATATTTATATATATAATAATGTTACATTAAATTTTACAAAAATGGCAAAAGAAAAAGTACAAGAAAACGTAAAAAAGTTTACCAAAGAAGAGATGGATTCTATTTCTGAAATAAGAAATGAAGCATCTCAAATTTTTGTTCAATTAGGTCAATTACATATTAGAAGAAGAAATGTAATGGCTGATATGGACAATAGAGAACTCGAAATGGAACAGAGGCATGATGCTTTAGTTCAGAAAGAGTCAGAGTTATATAAATCTCTTAATGAAAAGTATGGTGATGGAGACTTAGACCCAGTAAGTGGTACTTTTACACCAAGAACTGAAGAGAAAAAATAACTTTTTGAAATTTTATTTAATACTTATATGTGTATAATATTACATTATCACTAAAGGAGAACAAAAAATGGCAGAAAAAATCGTATCACCTGGCGTATTTACAAGAGAAAATGATTTATCATTTATTTCGCAAGGAATAGGTGAGATTGGTGCCGCAATTATAGGACCTTTCAAAAAAGGACCTGCATTCGTACCAACAATCGTAAATACCCAATCAGAATTTGAAGAAATTTTCGGTGTACCTGATGGAACATACTATACAGGATATACCGTACAAAACTATTTAAGAGAAGCAGGAACTGTAACAATTGTTAAAGTAGGACACTTAGGTGGATATACTATGGTTGACCCAGTAGGTATCGTAGTATCTGGTTCTAGAGATGCAGCAGCTACTACAGGTAGTGCTGGAGCTAGAACATTAGTAGGTACACTATTTGCAACTGAAAATGGAACTGAAGGAACTGGATTCCCATCAGCTACTAACACAATTGAATGTCAGTTATCTTCTTCTACTTTTAATATTAGTGGTTCACAATTAGGAACAGCAGTATCCGCATCGGTAATCCCAGCATCTGGTAGTGACATCAGAGATTTATTTGGGGAATCACCGCTTGGAAGCAAAAACGCATATGTTTACAAATATTTTGAAAACAACGCTACGAATCAAGTAGATTACTTTATTAATAGTGGTTCATCAGTTGAGTTTTTATCATTAGCAGACCAAGACTTTAATGTTGATACTCAGAGAGCAACCACACCTTATATTAAATCACAATTAATATCAGGTCAAAGACATAACTTATTTAGATTCCATACTATATCGCATGGTACTGATACGAACCAAGCATATAAAATCTCAGTATTTAATGTTAAACCTGCAGGAAGCAACGCATCTACAGATTATGCAACGTTCTCTATAGCAGTTAGAAAATTTAGTGATACTGATAAAAGAAAGAATGTTTTAGAAACATTTAATAATGTTAACTTAGACCCAGCTTCACCTCAATACATTAAAAAAGTAATTGGTGATAGATACATAACAATCGATTCAGATGGTAAACAAACTGAAACTGGAGATTATGCAAATTACTCTGATTATATTTATGTTGAGTGTGTAGCAGAAGGAGCATTCCCAATAACATCAGCACCATTTGGACACGGTGAATATCAAAACCCAATTAATATTAGTGGTACAGCTACTTCAGCAGAAGAAGATTTAGTACCTGCAGTAATATTCAGTACAGGTTCTGATTCAAATACGGCTAGTTCAAAAGTTAAATACGCTGGTATGGATATAGAATCAGCTACAATTAAGATTGATAACAAAAACTATGTTGCACCGATTCCTCAATCAGCAGGAACAGGTTCTAACGGAGTATTTGCATTTGATACAAGTGTTCAGATAGACGGTAGTACTCATTCATACTCATATGAGATGACAGGTTCAGCAGCAGTTGATATCGCTAAGAGACAGTTTACTGTAATGTTCCAAAGTGGATACGATGGAGTTTCTCCAACGATAAGAAAGAAACTTGGTTCAGATATAACAGCAGGTAACTCTCAAGGATTTAACTTAACAAATTCGACAAGTAGTGGTTCAGTTGCATATGTTAAAGCAATCAACGCAATTTCTAACCCTGATGATTTCGATATTAATTTAGTATCAGCACCAGGTGTTATTCGTAGATTACACTCTTATGTGTTTGATAAAATTGTTGATACTTGTGAAGATAGAGCAGATTGTTTCTTCATTGGAGATACAACCGCACATAGTGATACTATAGCACAAGCAACAACTCAAGCAGATGCAGTAGATTCTAACTATGTTGGTACTTATTATCCTTGGGTTAAAACAATCGATATTAATACTAACAAATTAACTGCAGTACCACCATCAGTATTGATGCCAGGTATTTACGCAGCTAACGATAGAATAGCAGCCGAATGGTTCGCACCTGCTGGATTAAACAGAGGTGGAATTGTAGGAGCAGTTTCTGTAATGAACAGATTAACGCACGCTGAAAGAGATACACTTTATGAAGGTAAGGTTAATCCAATCGCATCGTTCCCTGGAGAAGGAATCGTAGCATTCGGACAAAAAACATTACAAGATAAAGCTTCAGCATTAGATAGAATTAATGTAAGAAGATTATTGATTAAAGTTAAAAAGTTTGTAGCAAGTACTTCAAGATACTTAATCTTTGAACAAAATACGGCACAGACTAGAAATAGATTTATAAACACTGTACAACCATATTTAGAAGGTGTACAGCAAAGACAAGGGTTATACGCATTCAAAGTGGTGATGGATGAAACAAACAACACTCCTGATGTAATCGATAGAAACATCTTAGCAGGACAAATATTTTTACAACCTACTAAGACAGCTGAATTCATAGTAATTGATTTCAACATTCTACCGACAGGGGCTTCGTTCTCAGCATAATGAAAATTTAAAAACTATATATTTATATTATATAATAGGAGAAAATTAAAATGGCAGAAGTATTAGAATTCAACGAAATGTTTTATACCAACTTCGAACCGAAGATGAAGAACAGGTTCATTATGAACATTGATGGTATAGACTCATATTTAATAAAAACAGCCAACAGACCTACTATTCAGTTTGAACCTGTAACGTTAGACCATATTAACGTTAAGAGAAAACTAAAAGGTAAAGGTGAATGGCAAGATGTAGAGATTACTCTATATGACCCTATCGTTCCTTCAGGAGCACAACAAGTGATGGAATGGGTTAGAACATCACACGAATCTTTAACGGGTAGAGATGGATACGCAGATTTCTATAAGAAAGATGTAAATTTCTATATGTTAGGGCCAGTTGGTGATAAAATTGAACAATGGACACTAAAAGGTGCATTTATTACATCTGCTGCATTTAATGATTTAGATTGGGCTTCTAATGACCCAGCTGAAATCACATTGACGTTATCTTATGATTACGCAATCTTAGAATTCTAATACTAAAATATATTTAAAAAAAGAAAGTTCTCTATGTGAGAACTTTTTTTATGCTTTTTTTCCAACTTTTTGAAAGTTATATATTTATATACAAACCAATAAGAGAAAAATTATGGCAGAAAAGAAAAAGTATGATTTTCCTACAGAAATCATATCGTTACCTTCAGAGGGAAAATGTTATCCCGAAAAACACCCATTAGCAAAAGGACAAGTAGAAATCAAGTATATGACAGCAAAAGAAGAAGAAATACTTGCTTCTCAAAACTTAATTAAAAAAGGTGTAGTATTAGATAAATTATTCGAATCAATAATAGTTGATAAAGGAATAAATCCAGATGATATACTTCTTGGAGATAAAAACGCAATAGTATTAGCAACTCGTATTTTGGGTTATGGGCCTGAATATAAAGCAGAAATTACCAACAAATATGGTGATAAGGAAGATGTTAATATTGATTTAGCAAAAATTCAAACAAAAGATGTAGATTTATCTAAACTTAGTAGAGAAAACTTATATGAGTGGGTAACTCCTATAGGTAAAAATATAATAAAATTTAAATTACTTTCACACGGTGATGAGAAGAAAATCGATATTGATGTTAAAGCTATGGATAGATTAAATAAAGGTGGTGTATCCGCTGAGCTTACAACAAGATACAGATATATGATTCAATCTGTAGATGGAAAAGAAGATACCAAATCAATTAATAACTTTATTAATAATAAATTTTTATCACGAGATACTAGAGCTTTTAGAAATCATATTATGGAACTCCAACCAGATATGAATATGAAGTTTGAGCACGAAGATATCGAAACAGGAGAGAAAGAGGAGATGATTATCCCTTTGGGGATAGGGTTTTTTTACCCTACCGAGTAACTACTCATCTCAACTACATAATCAAATATTTGAAATGTGCTACTATGGAAATGGTTTCACATTTAATGATGTGTATCAAATGCCTGTTCATATTAGAATGTTTCATTATAAAAAACTTGGAGAGGCAAAGAAAAAAGAGAAAGAAGAGCATGATAAGGCGATGAAAAAATCATCACCAAATGTCAGAAAACCAAACATAAGAGTGAGGAGATAATTCCTCACTTTTTTTTTACTTTATATTTATAGTTGTATAAAAATACCCACAAAGGAGAAAAACTATGAAAATAAACGAAAACGATAAGATACTATTCTCTAATATTGTTAAAAAACACAATCTAAAAAGAGAAGGATTTTTAGTTAATTTTTTCAAAAGAAAAATTCAAAAAGTATTGGCTAAAGATAAATCACTTCAACAAGCTTTAGCAGATGGTGATAAAGCTTTAGATGATTTAAAAAAAGCAACCGCTAAGATGAAAGCCAAAGGTTTAAAACCATCTCCAGCGTTAGCAAAAGCTATGAAACAATTTGGAATAAAATAAGTAATAGCTAACTATGGCAAGAGAACAAGACTACATAGGGCAAATAGAAAACTTAAAACAGATTTCTTCACTTAATGCTGAAATTTTAGCAAGTGAGAAAATTATAGAAAAAACTAGTGGTGCCGTTAAGAAAAATCAAATAGAAAAAGCTAAAGCCCTTAGAGCAGCTCTTAAAGCAACTAAACAACAAAATGCAGTATTAACATCTGTAAATAAAAAAGCAAAAGAAACAGCAGAAGGATTCAAAGCTGGATTAGAAAAAATAGGCGATATGGTAAAAGATGTTCCAGTAATTGGTACATCATTAGGAAAAGTATTTGACCCATTTGCAGCAAAAGCAGGTAGAGTATTTGATGTAGCTGCACATAGATTCAGTAGTAGATTTACATCATCATTTCAAGCTGCACAAAAAGGAGGGGCTGGATTCTTCAAATCTTTTCGAGCTGGTGTAGCAGGAGGAACTGCTTCATTAAAATCAATGTCAGGTATGCTTGCAAAATTAGGACCTATGTTTATTGCTATGGGATTACTCGCGGCATTAGCATTAGCTTTTGTTGGGTTTCAAAAATTAGAAGGAGCTGCAAAGGCAGTTAGAGAAGAAACAGGTTTATTAAACTCCCAAACTAAAGGATTAAAAGGTGATATAGCTGCAGTAACAAAAGGTACGGCAGGTTTAGGTGCATCAATGGAAGATGTGGGTAAGGCAGCTGCAGCATTTATTAATGAATTTGAAGGAATAGGAAAACCATCAAAAGAAGTATTAGAAAGTACAGTTGCATTGGAAAAGAACTTCGGAGTAGCAGCTGCAGATGGAGCAAAATTAAATTCTATATTCCAACAATTAGGAGGATTATCTGCCGAAGCTGCACAATATCAAGTTGAATTTACTACACAATTAGCTGCAGCTGCTGGAGTAGCTCCATCAAAAGTAATAAAAGATATAGCTGAAAACTCAGAAGCAGCAGCAATGCATTTCTCAGGTTCAGTACAAGATTTAACCAAAGCAGCAGTTCAAGCAGCAAGATTAGGAACATCAATAGGTCAGGCATCTAAAGTAGCAGAAGGATTATTAGATTTTAATAATAGTATTAACGCTGAATTAGAAGCATCTGCTATGTTAGGACAATCAGTTAATTTTAACAGAGCTAGAGAATTAGCAGCTACTGGTGATATAGTTAAATCACAACAAGCAGTATTAGACCAAATACAAGGTACAATTGATTTAGATAATTTAAATTACTTCCAAAAGCAGAAATTAGCTGAAGCTGCTGGTATGGAGTTTAGTGAAATACAAAATCAACTTAATGTAAGGCAAAAGTTTGGTAAAATGAATGCAGACCAACAAGCTGCTTATGATGCACTTATCGCTTCTGGTAAAGATTTAAATAATATTTCAAAAACTGATTTAGCAAATCAAACACAAAAAATTAAAGACCAAAAAGAAATGCAATCAGTATTAGATAATGTAGCGAACTCATTTTCAGAAATAGGTACTCAATTAGTATTGGCATTTGCACCAATAATGGAAGGTGTTATGCCAGCTTTAGAAGGAGTAATGTGGGTTGTTAGTGGTATAGTAGGTTTTTTTACTTCGATGATTACTATGGTTGGAACTGTTGCAGACTATATTAGAGGATGGGCAGATGCTTTAGGCCCTTTTGCGGGAATGATAAAATTGGTGGCAGCAGCTATGATATTAATGGCTGCATATGCAGCATATGGTGCATTAGCTTGGATACCAATAGTAGGACCGATTTTGGGTGCTGCTACAGCAGCCGCTATTATAGGAACTGGATTTAGTAAACTATATGGTGAAGCTGGTGATATGGCATCTCCTGCTGATGGTAAAACACAAGTATCTACTAAAGAAGGAGGATTGTTCCAATTATCGGATAATGATGATTTAGTAGCAGCTCCAGGTTTATTTGGTGGTTTATTTGGTAATAGAGGTGGAGGTGGTGGAGATAATAGAGCAGTAGTAGCAGCTATAAATACTTTAGGTGAAGATATTAGAAATTTACAGGTTGTTGTAAATATGGATGGTAAAAAAGTTACAGACGGGGTTTCTAAAGTAGTATCAAGAAGCCAATCTAACAATTACGGAGAACGAGAATAATGGGAAGAACAATATTAGAATTATTTAGGGGAGCAGGATTAGATAAACAAGTAAAACCAGATAGATTGACTGGTGTTGAGCAAGAACTTACTGGTGTTAGAGTAAAATCTGCAGTAGAACTTAACAATCCATTAATATATGGCAACGAAGCTACTCGTATAGCTCTTCGTTCAACACCTGATATGGATAAGATGCGTACCGATGAAGGTGATGGTGGTTTAATTGGTGGTACGATAAAAAATCTAAGAACTGTAGTTAACTCTACATTAGGTGTACCTCAAACTCTTATACCAAGTTCATATACAAAAAAAGCTGGTGGTGGTGATGGTGATGAATTAAAAGGATTAGCAAAACTTGCTAATGATGCAGTAACAAAAGCTAGTGATAAATTTGGTCGTGGTGGTACACTAAATGACCCAACGCTTGGTGTTCAATCAGGTTATGAAGAAAGACTAATAAAAATAAAAAGAGGTGCACAAGGAAGTTTTATTGGTGGACTATTAAGTGGTGGAACTCCAAAGACAATTGCTCAACAAGCAGCTGGTAAATTACTAAAAGAAGCAAAGGATACACTTAGAGATACATTATTTAATGATAGTAGTTTTAAAAATAATTTAAAAAGTAGATTTGGTAAAAAAGAACCATATAAGGAAAAAGAGACAAAACCATCACCTGGTATTTTTGAAAGTGTAACAGGTACTACATATTCAGAAAAAGCATTAGAAAATAAATTAAATATAGATGAAAAAAGTAGTACTTACATCAAATACGAAACACCTGAAGCCCAATTAGCTGCTTTAAGAGTTGGAAAAGGATATGTACAAGTTACTGGGAAAGACGCTCTTGGTAAACAAGTAACAAAAGATGGAGCAGAAGGTGTTAATATAAAAACAAATGTTGATTCAGTAAAGTTTAATGAAGAAAATAAATTCAGTACTGAGAAGGATGAGTTAGGAAACAAATTAATTTCTGATAAAGGATTTACAAACACAGATGATGCAATAAACCAAACTGGAATCTATACTTCAGAAGATTTAAAAATTAATAATAAATCAATAGATGACTGGGATTTTGTACCATTAAAATTTCAAAGTGTTGTTACTGATGAAACTGTAAACTTCAGAGGAACTATTACAGGACTTTCAGAAACGGTATCTCCATCTTGGGCAGGAGCTAAATTTAGTGGTAACCCATTTAATTTTTACACATATGATGGTGTAGAAAGAAGTGTTACTTTTAATTTTACAATATATCCAATGAATTCAAAAGAATTACTTAATAATTGGAGTAAGATTGGATTTTTAACATCTTTAACATATCCATTAGGTAATCCAGATATTAAATCAGGTTATCAATCTTCAATTGGTTCAGTAAGAGCACCACTTTTATATTTTACTTTAGGTGATTTATATAAAAAGAGAGAAGCTTTTATTGAATCATTACAATATACTGTTCCTGATAATTCTAATTGGCAGTTAGATGGAACTACAGAACAAGTTAAAGAATATGAATCAAGTGCTGCATTTTTTGAAAAAGCTGGTGTAAAAAATGTACCAACAGTAGAAAAAGGATACAAATTACCACATTTAGTAGAAGTTTCAATAACAATGAAGTTTTTAGAACAAAGAAGAAATACTGAAAGAAGAGAAAATTTATATGGGTTTACACCTTTAACATATAATACAAGTGGATAATATTTATAATAAAAATGGCAATTAGTAGATATCACAAAAATATAACAAAAAAGAGTACAGATGGAAAGACTGTATATAAATCTAAGAGGTTAAAAAGAATACCTTTAAAGAATGATGATATATATGTTGCTACACAAACTGGTGATAGATTAGATTTATTATCAAAACAATATTATGGAACTCCTGCTTATTGGTGGATTATAGCTAACGCTAATAATATACACGATGCTAAGTTAGGATTAACAGATGGTACTATTTTAAGAATACCAAAAGATTTTACAGAAATTGTAAGAAAGGAGACTAGTAATGCATAGTGTACACGAAGATTTAAGAAAGTGGTTTAAACAGAAATGGGTAAACATTGGAAAAAAAGATAAATCAGGAAAACATCCTGAATGTGGAACAAGTGGAGACAAAAGGGGATATGCAAAATGTGTTCCTGCTAGTAAAGCTCGTAGTATGAGTAAGAAAGAAAAAGAATCTGCAACTCGTAGAAAAAGAGCAGCACAAAAC
>CEOH01025138.1_pt1 | contig 17178 bp, 24 predicted proteins | sample 530311 | NCBI WGS metagenome assembly CEOH01 (sample SAMEA2619923, study PRJEB7988) | marine metagenome | biome: marine biome (ENVO:00000447); feature: deep chlorophyll maximum layer (ENVO:xxxxxxxx); material: "saline water (ENVO:00002010), including plankton (ENVO:xxxxxxxx)" | depth 60 m
TTCTCCCTGGCTATGAAGCGCAAGGTGTCAGCCTTAACCGCAACGCACGAACGAGGCTCCTCATCACTAGTATTCCCAACTGACCCGGGCTTGAGTCTAAAATATCCATCAACGTCTGCCTTTTGGCTAATATACACTCGGGCCGCATCAATTACAAAGTCATTGTCAACCTTAATCGGCTGGCATTTTCCATCGACCATCTCTTGCCTGTGTGCCATCCACGCTTTCCTACCTGCGCAAATATCTATGGCAGCGCAGTGTGTGGCTCCGCCGCGGCCGCCGAAGCCGCTGTTTTCAAAGCCAGGCCGATCGAGACCGAGAATGATCGTAGCATTGCCCTCGTGACCGGCCCCGCCGCCGAGATTTGTTTCGTAATTTAAAGTATTGTGTGCGGGGCTGTCAAAATTGGGACGGCGACGACCGCCAAAGCCCAGAAATTCTTGTTGTTGTTCGGGCGTCAGATTATCATAAAATACACGCTCTTCTACACACATAGCGTCTAAATTTATTAAAGGCGATGATCTTTGTGGTCCTGGATTAATTGCCATAAGCTGTCCTCTTTATGATGTTTCCTTTTAACTTATTTTCGGCTGCCCGACCAAGTGAAAGTGTGGGCCCGTTGACCAGCTGTAAGGTTCGTTATACTCGTCTAAAATCTGCATGCTGGCTCCGCTGGATTTGATGTGGTCATATACTTTCTCGACAGCTGTTGCGTGGGCATGTTCAACCGACCCATCGTCCCATTGGTCTTTTTTGTATAGGCCCTTCCCTTCGTGTGAGGCGCCTTTCTTTGTGTCGGCCCAAGAGCGCGGTCCGGCGTCGCCCTTGTGGGGATTCTTGCGATTGTACATCGGGACTTTTGATTTTGAGGTCCCGTCGATACTGGCGACGGTAAAGTCTAAAGCATTTCCGTGAGCATGCTGGCTGCCACCTGTTATTGCCCGGTCGCCGCGGCGTACGCCAGAAGTGAACGCGAAAATGTGCTGCCGGATATCGTCGGGCATCTTTTCAAGGAGTTTTATAACATTATCAACGAAGTCTTCATCAAGATCGCCGCCGGCTGTTAAGTTCGATGAATGAGGGATTGAGAGCCTATCGAGCACGCTGCGCAATTTATTGCCATTGGGAGATAAGCCTGATATTAATTCCTTCGGGGATGAGGTCCACAGTGTTTTTAACGACTCTAAGTCAACCCCTTCAAAAGAAAAAAACTGACCACCCTCCACTTCAATGATCATCGGATCCTTAAGAGTCTCAAGATTGGAATACTGAACTTTTACAACCGAACCAATTGGGATTTGCTCTTTATCGATATTTTTAACTGGGTGTACGTCTGGATAGGTATACAAAATGGGGTCGTCCGGACCGAGCGGTGCAGGGCGCGATTCTAACTCTGGAATGTATACCTTATAAATCCAATACTCTTGGGTTGCTCCTATTTCTGACGCGCCTGTATCTTCAAGCAGAGTGTCTTTTTTAGTGTAAGAAGGTGTAACGCTCGACCGCGCGGTCACCACAATACCATAAAAATATGTAGTCCCCTTTAGCGAATCTTTGCTAAACGCATCCTTGAGGGCCTTATCCAGATAGGACTCACTATGGCCTCGACGGCGATCGCCAGAATTGCGTGCCTGATCTTCACCTATATTGTTGAGGACGGACCACTCCAAATCGGCTAGCTTTTGAGGCCTCCCTGACTCAGCCATCTTCGTGACCCTCATTTAAGAGATCAAATAACTGCTCTTTATCGTCTGCTGTCAGACCAAACTGATGCGACTTTTGTTTCTGAAGCAACGCGGCGAGTTTCACCATCTGCTCGTTTGAGCGCTGAAGGTTTTCCACATATTTGGCGGCGATAGAGCCCATTTCTTTTCGAGCAGCATCGGATACCTTCATATCATTGATTGCATCCATTAGGAGAGCCTTAGCCATTGCTCTATCCTCACGAATGTTAGTCGTCGTCTCTTCTATGTAATCATCTAGGTTTAGATTTCGCCGTTTTCCCATTTGTCTTTAAATGCCCTGTAACGTTTCCTCAGTTTGTTTAAATTATTAACTACCTGTTTAGTGTTAAGTCCTGTAATCTCCCTCAGGTATAAATAAATAGCTTTTTTATTAAAAATTTCAATTGTGTCAGCAGAATCCAATAAGATGCGCACAGCCATAAGCACCTTCTTTTCGTTCTCTTTGAGCATAAACGCATCCCATGTATCTATCTCTCCATGAAGGGACGTCCAAAATTCTACTTCAGTTCTCTTTTCCTCATACGTTGGCTCCTTACAGACTATATCCTCGTCCAGCTCGTTGAGCATATCCTCCAAGAATACCTCTGTTTGGTTGCGTTTTTGTGTTCTTTTAACTTTATGTATAAACCAATTCTTGGTCACCACAGAAAAATATGAAAAAGCTTTTGAGCCCTTATTCGGATCATATTTGTTGAGAATAGTGGTTAGCCATACCTTACAATCATCCTTAAGATAGTCAATATTTGGTAAACTAGTAAATCGATATGTATAAATAATTTTGTCTACCATCTGATCAAATGCCGGCTGTATAAGTTCTATATACAACTTAGACTTTAATTCTCTATCGTTTGTGGTAGCGTACTTTACTATTGCTTCTTCATGAACACTAGTAAAGTAATGATTTTTACTTCCGCGCTTCTTCCTGCGCCGCTTCTTCAACGTCATTAAGTTCATCCTCTAATTCTTGATCAAGCGTATACTGAAAGACATCTCTAAATTTCTCGATTTCTTCGCTCACATCTCTTAATCTATGTATTAATTCTTGTATCATTGGTTCCCCATAATACGTGTCCATGCTCCATAATGAGTGCACAAATATCCTAAAAGCTCTAGTGGTAAAGTATAAATCTGTTATGTTCTCAGATATAAAATAAAATTTTCTCAGCAATCGATACACATACCAACACAATACAATGTTGAGTAACACCGAAACGCCTACGAGTATATACAAATTTACCATGTTACTTAGATTTGTCCTCTAGTTCTTTTTTCTGTTGTTTGAGGTCACGACGCGCGTCGCGAATAAACTCTTCCGTAACTTCCCCCACCTTTGCCCTTGTTGAGCGAGGAGGGGGCGATGTTCGGAATGTAGTTAGTTGTTTGACCAAAGAATTTTTGGCACTACACAAAGTGCAGTCTTTCACAACCTCATCAGATAAATGCTGAACTACTATGCTCTTCTTGCACACACCGCAGTTGTATGCATATCGTGGCATTTATGGCTTTGTGACTCTTTCGAGTCGCGACAGTCGCTCGTGAATGTTCTGCAAGTGCTTCTCTAGGTCGCGTGCCTGCTCACGAATAGCTCTTCGGACCACTTCGTCGGCAATATCTCGCGTGCGAGTTTCGGTCATTACTTTCTTTGGCTTTGTTCCGAATTCCATGTTCATATCCTCCTTTCTATCCATCTACTTCTTCAATTGTAAAGTCGGGTGTGACCCCCTCTAAAGAAACAACTGGTGGATTGTTGATCACTAATTCCCCACTTTTTAGTCCCCACCTCTTGGTGTCGGGGCTTTTATCGAAGTCCATAGATTCCAGCAGGGGCACAATATCGCTCTGCTCCATTAGGGACTTTTGGAGGGCCATCATAATGGCTCCCATAGCTTGATTGCTTAATTTCATGTCACATTTTCCTTTCTAAATTGTGAAACATAATCCTCTAACCGGTGAACGGGGGCCCAGCCGGTTTTTTCGGATGTATAAGATATATCTGCCAGCGTTACGTCGGCCTCTCCCGGGCGGGCAGCGATATATTCTGTGTCGCGACCGTACAGGCCGGCTAACTCATTAATTGAATGATTACGACCTGTTCCAAGATTAAAGACATCACCATTGTGCGTTCCTTCAGATATTGCCATTAGGCCCGAACAAATGTCTCTAACATGTGTAAAATCTCTCCTCTGGTTACCAGTTCCCGTAATCGTGAGGGGGTTTCCATTTTTATACTGCCTCTCAAAGATACCAACCACTGTTGCATAGTCTCCTTCTTCTGGCTGACGCTTGCCGTACACGTTGAAAAATCGGGCAATACCCGTACTCACTCCAAAACATTCCGAATAAAGGCGACAGACTTCCTCGCCATGCCATTTTGCGAACGCATATGGGTTGAGATAAGGGCCGGCATAAAAAGAGCTTGAACCAGCGTATACAACTCTAGCTCCGCATCGGCGAGCATATTCGCACACTTCAGCTGTTCCATATGAATCAATACTAATGGTTTCAAGTGGATTTTGAAAGCTCGGCTGAATTCTAGCTAGTGCGGCGAGGTGAAAAACGATGTCGAACGTAGACTGATATTTTTCTTGGTTTAGATTTCTAATGTCCTCTATCCAATATTCTACATCGTCTCGCTTATAGGCTTCGTCACTAGACTCGGAAATTAAATTATCGATGACCGTAACTTCGTAAGAGCCGGCTTCCATTAACATATCTACTAAGGTTGAGCCGATAAATCCTAGGCCACCCGTTACTAATACCTTTGTCACTTTATTTCTCCATTTTTAAGTGCCGCAAGATCTGCATCATACATCATCGCAGCTAACTGTTTCATATCGACTCGCGGCTCCCAGTTGAGCTTCTTCTTGGCTTTAGAAGCGTCCCCCAAAAGATAAGGAACTTCATGTGGGCGGAAGTAGCGAGCGTCAATTATTACATGCTCATCCGGATCACCCAGCTGAGCATGCTCAAATACACTATTCAAGAACTCTCTAACTGTATAAGACTTACCTGTCGCTATTACGTAATCATCTGGCTCATCTTGCTGCAGCATCAACCACATCGCCTCAACATAGTCGCCGGCAAAACCCCAGTCTCTTTTGGCCTCCAGATTTCCCAAACGTAATTCTTTCTGCAGTCCCAGCTTGATTCTGGCCGCGGCCATAGTGATCTTTCGGGTGACAAATGTTTCGCCGCGGCGTGGGGACTCGTGGTTAAACAGAATCCCACTAGAAGCATGTAGGTTATAGGCTTCTCTGTAGTTACGTACCAAATTATGTGAAAACAGCTTAGCACACGCGTAGGGGGACGCCGGAGTCATCAGCGACTCCTCATTAAATGGAACCAAGGGGTTATCGCCATACATTTCCGAAGAGGATGCTTGATAGAACTTAGCTTCGGGAACTATTTGCTTATAAGCATTAAGAAGCCTCAAGGTTCCCATAGCAACTGAATCTACCGTTTCCTCAGAAACGTCAAACGAGACCCGAACATGGGACTGTGCTGCCAGATTGTAGATCTCATCCGGGCGATACTTGGTTAGCAGCCTCCAAAAACAACTAGCATCATGTAGATTCCCATACTCAAGTTTAAAGTTAGTGTCATTGTATACGTTATCGATACGCTCGGTATTAATTAAAGACGTGCGGCGCTTTACGCCCACTACCCGGTACCCTTTTCCGAGCAGGAAGTCGGCCAGATAAGAACCATCTTGGCCTGTGACCCCCGTTACCAAAGCTGTTTTTTGTTTTGTCATTTTACGCCTCTTATGTTAGGATAATTAATTATAAACCATTCGCACGTTTTTGTTAATGCCTCATCGAAGCCGGTATAGTCCATGCTAAAAAGATTTCGGAACTCTTCATTGCAGGACGGCTTTCGGTGCTGTCCGGACGGCATTTCTGTTTTCCATATTATATCACCGATAAAGCCCATCTTTAGTGCTATTTTTTCAGCAACATCGCGGATAGACATTTCCACAGTATTACCAATATTTATAGGATGCTCCCCATTGTATTTCTCTAGCAACAATAATAAGGCGCGCGCGACATCTGCAGAATATGTAAACTCGCGTAGCGGAGAGCCGTCTCCCCACAGGACCACGTCGCTGCCGGTCTCTTTTGATTCATACATTTTTCTTATGATTGCTGGAATGACATGTGAGTTTTCCAAATCAAAATTATCATACTCTCCGAAAAGATTGTTCGGAATAGCTGTTATAAAGTTGCATCCGTATTGAGTACGATACGCACGGGATTGAATATCTAGCATTCTTTTAGCATAAGCATAAGAGTAGTTTGACTCGTGAGGGGGGCCACCATGAACCTGATCTACTGTTAGAGGATAGTTAACTTTGTCGGGATAGACACACGTGCTCAACAGAGAAACCACTTTTTTTGTCCCAAATTGTCTAGCGCTTTCTAAGACGTTTGTATTAATTAATATATTCTCGCGGAAAAAGTCCCCTAAATATTCCATATTAGCCTTGACACCACCAACCTTTGCAGCCAAATGAATAACAGCTTCTGGCCTATGGTCTTCGAACATCTGGCGGCAAGCATTTATCTCGGAAAGATTATAGTCTCCAGACCCCACCAAAACAAACTCATGCGCGGACTCAATGTTCTCATAAGCCTTTCCAACCATCCCAGTGCCGCCAGTTATTAAAATCTTCATCCCATTTGTCCCAATATATCAACAATTCTTTGTGATGTTTCGCCATCGCCATAAGGGCACGGCCCAGAGAGCTTTAGGTTCCTTAATTGTTCGACTCTTTCTGCTAGAAGGTTTGGAGACTCGCAAAGCAAAGAAAAGTTATTTAATCCTTCTGATCTTTCTGTCTCCTTCCGGCAAACCAAGCACGGTTTCTTTAGGAATGCTGCTTCCTCTTGAATGCCCCCGCTATCCGTCACAATAAAGAGAGTCCGAGACATATAGTCAACCAGTTCCTGGTATGGCATAGGGGGAACCACTTTAACATGATTCAAGATATGTTTATATTTTACAACGTTAGGGTTTGGATGAATCGGCAACACGAATTCACAATCGGAATATTGTTGAGCCAACGACTCAATTGCAAGAAACCACTCCTTCATATCAGAATGGTTTTCGCGGCGGTGCATGGTAACCAACACCTTTTTCTCAATGCTGGTTGCGACATCTCGTAAATTGTCCAGCACTGTATTACCCACTACTTCAATTCTTCCTGATACTTTTTCCGAGAGGAGGCGCTCCTTCGCTAGTTCCGTGGGGCATAGGTGTAGAGACGCTATGCGAGATATCATTTGCCGATTTGCCTCTTCGGGGTAGGGTTGCTCTAGGTCATAAGTCCGAAGGCCGGCTTCAAGATGAATAACTTCTATCTTGTGGTGAAAAGCCGATAGAGCAACAGCGAACGCAGATGTCGTGTCCCCCTGTACAAGGACTCTGTTAATCCCCTCTGCTTCAAACTTTACGGAGTCCATTATGGATGATACAAGCGAGTCGAGGCGATTGTTTCCAGATATAATGTCTATTCTATAGTCTGCTGCAGCATCTACCAAATCGACATGTTGGCCAGTAAAAAGAGTTTTAAACTGCGATCGGTCTAAAGCCTCCATCAAAGGCTTTACTTTTAAGTATTCCGGCCGCGTACCATAACATATAAGAAGCATTAATCCTTTTCGTCCTTGAAATAATCTTCGCTATTTACCGCTTTATCACAAATAAATATATCATACGCCGGCTTCATCAACTTAAGATCATGATATTTGACGCCCCATTCGGCGAACTGCCTCTCAGTTGTTTCGCGCCAATCTATCCCGGAAACCGAACCGCGGGCAGTCCAATAAACAATCGTATGTCCTTCATCATAAAGAGAATTCATCTTGTCAATTCTCTCGGGGATTGGCTTAGCTAGGGGATACTCTCGCACGCCATCATAATCACAAATCGTCTCATCAATATCAACATATATTAACATCAATAACCTCGTAAACTTTTTCTTTTCTCTAATTCAGACCCAAGCACTTGGCGTGGGCCCGACGTGCCCAGGGCTTTAACAACATCACGGCAGCCGCGGACAAGTTTAAGTAGCCCAATCGGCTCTACTGATGCCAGCTGATCAGATCCCCACATCGTCCGATCTAGGGTTACGTGTCGCTCGACCCACTGGGATCCCAGAGCAACCGCCGCAAAGGTTGCAGTTAGACCATACTCATGGCCGCTGTATCCAATCTCGCGGCCTGGATATTTTTCTTGAAGATGCCTAATATACGATAGATTAAGCTCATCTACCCTTGAGGGGTATGAAGAATTCGTGTGCATTATAACATCTGGACAACAAACTTCCACACACTTCTCTATCTCCTCTTCAGTGCTCATACCAGTTGAGATAATTAAAGTATCACAATTATCGCGAGCATGCCTACATAATTCTAAATCTGTTATGAGAGCGGACGGAATTTTCATCGTTGACTCGTCATATTGTCGACAAAAATCAACTGAAGGCAAATCCCATACTGATGCGAACCAGCCAATTCCTAAGGACTTACAATAAGCATCAATTTCATCATATTCCTCTTTTTCAAATTCTACCTTCTTCTTATAATCAATGTATTTCATCTCACCCCATGGAGTTTGGCGCATGACGTTTTTTTGTTTTTCTGGGACGCACACGTCTGGTGTACGTTTCTGAAACTTAACATAGTCGCAGCCGGCGACGGCTGCTACATCGATTATCTTTTTTGTTACCTCAAGGCTACCATTATGGTTTATTCCAATTTCAGCTATAATTTTAGTCATCTTGTGTCCCCTTTGTTAAACGCTTTAGATCATCTGTGGTATCAATATCAAGGGCCCTAGAAATCTTATAAAACCCAGTATTTTCATTATACATATTATTGTTCAAACTTTCAACCTCCGATGTTTTGAATATTGAAACATAATGACAAAGTTTAAAACAGACTGGATAGTCTTGGCGACGACAAAGATCGTGGTCCACTAGTGGGCGCCCTTTGTTGTTCTCTAGTTCATACAAATACAAATAAGGATGCATGCCAGCCACCTCTTCGCGACAGAGCATAGAATTCAAGCCTTTCTCTAAATACCATTTAAATGCATTTTGTACTTCTTCCCACTCTCTTTCGGGGTAAGTCAAATATAGCATAATAATATTCTTAGTTAATGAAAACTCCGCTATAACCTCCTCGATACATGACTTAATACAAGCAGTATCACTGGCACTTGAGGCGCTTCTGTCGTGCACTCGACAACCGGGATATTCCCTCAGTGCCCGGGCAGCGATTACCTCATCATCTGTGCTCACTATCACATTGGAAAGATATTTAGTTGGAATCCTCCCGAGAGTGTGTTCTAATAAGAGCTGGTTCTTTTTTGGCACTCCTTTGGACCCCTTGCGAGCAGGAATTATAATAGGGGTCGTTTCCAAGAGTGATAAAAATTCTTGATTGTTCATTATTTTGCGGTAACCAGTCTATATTTTTCTATCTCATCTGAGCAGACACCGGCACAGATCTCAATTTCTTTGCTCGTATAAGACGCTCTTTCTGGCATTACACAGATAGACTTTGTAGTGAGTTTCTTGCCAGGATATGTCCATAAATAACCGCGGGTTGTCATTGTAACGTCATCTGTCTGATGCCAAAAACAATGAAGCCCCCTAAAGGAAAGCATTTGCAGCGCCTCTATATTCTTGGCATGACACCATAAAAAGTTATTATAGAAAAAAGCGTCTTTCACTTCATATTGCGGTTCGTCATGGCCGAGATACCACTTACTATTTTCATACCAAACGTCTATTTCTACATTATAATCTTTTTTTAGTGCCTTGTCAATATAATCCGGATGATTTTCTTTTTCTGGAATTGCTCCGTCAATATTACCTCGATGGGCTATCAAAATCATCTTACGCTCTCGAATAGTTGTCTAAAAAGAATTTTAGATCTTCAGGGGTCCCAATCCCCCACATCTTGTGCACATAAAAGGGAACCAAAGTCTTGCCATCCTCAATCAATTCATTGTATACTGGTGCTATATAAAATTCATTGTTAACACGTATGTTTTTTTGCACCATCTGTTTGGCATATTTTACAAAATCCGAGCCACGACGGTACCAATAAATACCACAAGTAGCAATATTAGAGATGGGACGTTTCTCCGCAACCTCTGTCACAAAGCCTCTGGAATTCACTTTGACAAAAGACCACTTGGGGTGCACTGCATTAAAAGAATATACTATCCCATCAATGTCTGTTTGATTTTTTAATAGATTGAAGTTTGGCGCCTGATATTCTATGATCTGATCCGAGTTTGCAATTAACAGATCCTCATCACAATCGATATATTCTTCGGCTAATAATGCTGTACAAGCTGCTCCTTCTGTTAGACCATCAACTACCACATATTTAAAATTATCGTTTGTCACCTGCTCTAAAGTATCAAGTAAGCCAGGATATTTTTCGAGATGAGATTTACGTACCAAAAAAATATACTCACAATCAAAATCTAAATTCTCTATTACAGATTGGATCATTGGTTTCCCGTTTACACTAATGAGAGGCTTGGGAAATGTGAATCCCTCTTTCTGAAACCTGCTGCCTTCGCCAGCCATGGGTATCAGCACTTTCATAACACATACTCCTTCAAAAGATCAAAATTAACATCTTCTGCATTCGTGACCTCGATGACTTTGCACCCCGAGGCACGTGCTGCAGCTATCCCTATAGGCGAGTCTTCCACAATTAAAACTTTATTTTTCTCGACTCCGAAATCTCTCACCAACCTGTTATACCCTTCAGGATCTGGTTTGCTGTTTTTTACATCTTGGTTTGTGAGCACCGCATCTAAATGCTCCAATACTCCTGCTGTTTCCAGCATCAAAAGAGCTGTTTCTCTAATACTGTTCGTATAACAGGCAGTCGCGATGTTGTGGCGCTTAAGTTCTTTAATCATCTCAACCTTTTCTTTTCTATAGGCTGATTTTTTGTTTATTGTTTCGGTGGTTAGTTCTTGTTTCCTTTTATAAATTTTTGAATGTAGTTCTTCTCTTAAAACACCTCTTTCGGTTAATTTGTGCAATTTAACGCGCGTGGGCATTCCATTAAAATTTGCATCGTGATCCGCAGGAGAGATCTCATAGTTACATATCTCTTTTAACGCGAGATTGAGGGCAACTCTGTGCCACTCACACGCATCAACTAAAACTCCATCAAGATCAAATATTACAAGCCCAATCATCTTTTATCCAATGTTAATCTCTGTTGGCATTCTCATAAATGGGAAATTCTGATAAATCCTTGTGGACTCCCGACGTCTCCAGGTCTTCATTCCAGTCAGCAACGTTTTCGAAAAGCTCCAACCCCTCAGCAGCCTGCTCCGGAGGCATATACATGTTCCACCCTATGATATCAAAAGAATCATCTTTATAGAGACGGTCGATGTGGCGCCCCTCGTAGCGCGCAGCTTTAAACCAATCATATGCTTCTTTGTTGTTAGTAAGAATCATGCCGCCCTTACCGATTGGAATATGCTTACGACGGTGAAAAGACAAACAGAAGTAAGAGTCGGGGACATACATTCCGCGCCGCATTCGAGTGGCACCATCCCACACTGGATATGGCGATAACTGATAGGCACCGCTCCACTCAATATCTTCAAATTTAACTTGGCAGCCCGCGTGGATTACCGTGCAAGGCACCGAAACATATGTCCGCCTAGGCAAAGTAATTTCTCCGGAAGCCTTAAGCCATTTCAAACAAAGAAACAATGCATCAGTGCAATTATCGATAGTTACGGCATATTTGCTTCCTGCATACTCTGCCATCTTTTTTTCGAACAAGTCAACAACGTCCCAGGCATCATCTAAATTGTATTCTTTCATATATTTTTCTACCAGCATCACAACCTACCTATCTCTTTCCATTTTATCATAATAGCCCCCCACCTTAAAGGATTGCTTGGTTGTATAGCTTTCAACTGCGTTCTCTTCATCATGTGCATACCCCGGGACCACTCGAAAATCAAAACTCACACGAGTCCTCCCTGTTATGTTGATCTGATTGCCGTGTCTTACGCGATTAAGGTACGCTATTAAACATTGACCATACTTAAGATTAACTGGGCCGAAATCACCAAATCCCGGGACGCTCTCTACCCATATAGTATTGGTATCAAACGAATCTGTAATCGGAAGATAAATATTTATCTCGCCCGGGGGATGTTTGTGATCAGCGTCGCCGTCACAGTGCCACTTGTAAACCGCTTTCGCACTTGGGCGACTGAATCGAATATTTGGGTATTTCTGATATACGAGTACATCATCCGCAATAAGAGGGTGTATAACCTCCTTTAAGAATGATTTATAAGTGTTAACAAACTCGGGCCATCCGTCGGCTGCGTCAACACGGTCATAAAAGATTCTATGAAATTCAGTGTGAGTATCTGTACCCAAAGTGAGGTTTGTTTTCTCTTCAGTGTTGTCTAGCTCGTCCAGGGGCCGATCATATAGATCTCCAACTAATTTCGCGAAATTGTATTTCTCAATATCATATGCCATTATTTTCATTTGTTTTTCTCAATCTTTTTTAAAAATTTTATTATATGATCGCAGACATAGTCCACCTCATCATTGGTTAACAACGGATAAGACGGGAAAATGACTATCTCATTATTCAATAATGTGGCTACCTCGTCAGGGCCCTTAAAATCTAAATAGGGATGCTCTCTAAATGAATAGAACATGGGTCGCGTATCTATCCCAACTGTGGTGAAATACTCGGAGGCTTCCTTGTATGACTGTATGCCCTCTAGTCGAGCCCCAAACATCCACATAGAATGTGTGGTTCCTGGTTCTTGGTGCTGCAGCTTAATTCCTGAGATATCTCTTAGGTTTTCTTTGTACCTGCCAAACACTCTTCGTTTCTGTTCATAAATGTAGTCTATATTCTCTAGCTGCCCAAGCAAAATGGCGGCCTGCACATTTGTCATACGATAATTATATCCCATTTCATCATGTATATATCTTTCATTGCTCTGACCCTGGCCGCGGAGCTTCAAAACGAAATCATAGATCTCTTTATTGTCCGTATAAACGGCGCCGCCCTCGCCAGAGGTTATGTTCTTATTGCCAAAAAATGACATCGAAGAGCATAGCGATTTAGTGCCGCTTGGGGCGCCATTATAGGTGCCGAAAAGACCCTCACAATTGTCCTCTATAATAGTGCATCCATATTTTTCGGCAAGCGCAGGAACGTTTATTATGTTTCCTAAATTATGAACAGCAAAAATAGCTGTGTCCTCCGGAACATCTTTCACATCCATATTCCACGTATCTTTATCTAGGTCAACGCATTCTATTTCCCAGTCACAACTATCATACAAAAGAGAATTATAAGCTGCCACGTAACATGCACTTGGTACTAGAATTTTTTTGACAGCTGGTCGAAAACGAGATAAAGATCGGGCAACAAGATGAGTAGCTGAGGTCCCATTATTTACTAAAGCCACGTATCTACACTGACTTATCTCTGATAATCTCTCCGTGGCCAGATCGATATACTTACCGATAGAAGATATCCATGTAGAATTAACAGCATCACGTGCATATTCAACACTTTCCTCAGGAATATAGGGCCTATATACTGGAAACTTCATCGATGAGCCTCTCCCGCTTCATATATACAATATCATCTTTATCTCTGATCTTTTTAAAATCAAATGATTCATATAAACCAATAGCACGAGAATTTGATGCATCAACCGACAGGTCGATATCGATGGTGGGATAGGTTGTGACAAGCTGTTCCATCATCTTTTTCCCATACCCTTTTCCCCGGCTTTCGCCCTTGACACAGATTCCGAGCCATATTGTATCCCCCTCTTTATCGAGGTGACCATACGCTACGGATTCCCCCTCATCAACCAGTAATATTGTAAGGAGATGATTCTCTATAGCAGTCTCCGGGTCGCGAGTAGAAAAATAGCGAAAGGTCTCGGAAGAAGCCCCCATATTTGTAATAAAATTCTTTAAGTGAAATAAGTTTGATTGATCAACTAGCAAGAATCTCATGAATTTCCTCTTCACAGGTTTGCCTATGCTGTTGACTCCCAATACGCGTATGGTTTTGAAAGGTTATGGCATCCCACCCGTTCTCCTTACAGCGCTGAGCAATGTGTCGGCATGATTCTGTGAATGAGGCGAATGAGAAGGTCATCTCTTCTTCTTTAGGAAGTACATGAACATTGCCAAACAAGTTCGTACGCGACCCAATTGAGTGAATCTCTTCTCCCTCAACTCCCATTCGACCCTTATAAGCAACTATACTTCGCTGGGGCCTAATTGCCACTCTATCGGGATGAAATTTTAGAACGTAATTAAAGTATAATTCATAAGTGGTGAATAACAGTGGGGCTTCACCATGCGGCGGCTTTGGGTTAAGGCTTTTATAGTTTTGTAATGTAACGGAAATATCAGCCTTCCAAAACGGCATCTTGTGCACCTTCTCGACCCTATCAAACATTTCTTGCAAAATATCTTTCTGTATTAGCATATGATGGCAGATTCCTGAGTATTGTGTCTGTTTTGTTAGGCCCGGGATCAATTTCTCCATATGTTCTAGGTATGGATGAGTTGTCACGTCGGCCGGAATATCGTAGCTAACATTATACAGAGCTTTGCCATTATTTATAAATTCAGTTTCTGTCAAAAAGAGAGTATCCGCATCACAAACCAACACATCACTAGCAAGGTCAGGAATAACGAGGGCAGCAGTTGTTTGTATAAGACCGCCGTAATAATTGAACGTCTTTCTATGAAAGCCAATTATTTCACCAACATCCCTAAATGAAAATGGAAAATTCTCTTCGCAATAAAATTCTGCGTTATCAGTTAATTTCTCTTTAGAAACAACAATTATCCTTCTAACATTTTTAACATTCGTACGGATGCTTTCAATACATAAATCTAAAGTATCCACATCTTTACGATGTGCTGGTATCACTACATCTATCATGGTTTAAGGCCTAGGTAACGCGCAGCGAATGATGGATAAAATTTCTCATCCCCAGTATACTTGGGGCGTATATGGCTGACTGTTGAGTTCTGATTCATCTTATACTTGAAGGTATCTCGAATTCTAAATGACCACTCAAGATCTTCGCCTTGGCCCCACAGAAACTGCTCATCGAGCGGATTTTCTTCCATGAATTTCTTTTTGGCTACCCAATAAGAACCAGAGATATAACAATGTTTTATAAATGAATCATCGTTATAATCTACCAGCGTCCTGCGGCCGTGTGTTGGCGAATCCCAACTAACCCAATCTCGAAAACGATTACCCCATATATCTGTTATTCTATTCATGCAGACATCCCAATCATCTCCGAACTCTAAAAATCCTCTATACCAATCATCCCGAAAAATATGATAGTCGTGAAGAAAGACTATATTTTCATACTTAGCATTTTCAGTTATCAGGTTTTTCTTTTTCGTGATCCACCCAGATGCTATTCCCTTGAAACTTTCGCGCTCATTAGTTGCTCCAATAAAGTTTACTTTCTTCTCGTGTTTAACGCCATCTTTATCGACCATCACGCCGGGCTTAGCAAAAATATTATCATCTTCTTTAAGCATTTCTAGGACGACATCATCATCAAACGGTATGTGAACAACATCTGGACGTAGGTGAAGATTCTTTGAGTGTCGGCCCTCTCGAACATCAGGGCCGCCGACCACTATGATTTCATAGTTCATGATATTCTGTCGTCGAATAGAATCGAATATGCTCATCATGCCGTCTCTCCAAGCTAAACTAGTTTGACTATCTTGAGCAGCCGTAATTATTCCAAAAGTAAAATCCATTTTTTTCTCCCTATAATAATTTCCAAACGTTATAGAAGTCGCTTTTAATGTGGTTCATGTCATGAAAAAACATACCATTTCCAAAGTTACTATACCACGTTTGGTCTTCATCTTTAAATTGTTCTACAAAGTCTTTACTGTGTATCATTTTTTTCGGTTTCCCGGTCATGCCCGCGGCAAGAACAAATGTGCTTGAGCCACCTATCACGACATCACATTCCGATAACACACAAAAATCCTTCATATAATGATTGTTTGGGTCGTGATATAGAAGAACCTTACGTTTTGCTAAGTGCTCCATTGTCTCTCTATAAGAAGGGAAACCCCAATCTGGATCATCTGTACATAAGAAAAAGGCAATGTCCGGGCCGCACTCTTCTATTACATGATCTATCGCTTTAGTGTAATACGAAGGTTCGTGAATCTCGCGACAGTTCATACCGTCGGCGCCGCGGGTGTCGCCCCCTCTAATATGAATCCCAACACACGTCTGTGTTATACCAGTTAAATATTTCGCTTTCAGCCTCAAATACTCTCTAGGATCTTGCTGAGTTATCCTGTAGTAGGGGCCACATAACGAAAGAGTGTGGAGGCGCCAATTGCCCGTGCTATATTTTTCTCGCAACTCCTCGTGAGAATTATATATTAAGTCACCATGCGGTATCTCTTGAGTATCTGGAGGAGGTGACAATATGGGACAGGTTTGTTCAAAAGTATTATAGCCATCCCAAGGAGCAGTATAAACATCTTGTCCTAAAATTGCACCCAGCTGCATTAAAGTATTGAAATGAAAGACCTTATTGCCATGGCGTCCTCGTGTTTGTTTGTCGATTATTAACACTGTTTTCGTCCCTTAATTATAAAAATAAACCGTATAGCTATAGCGAATGCCGGCCTTTATTTGGGTGCCCCGGTGTGGGAAAGTGGTATCAACAAGCACACAGGTGCCTGCTGAGCCCGTAATTGTCAGCACATCCTCGGGCCTAAAGACATCTCTAATGGTTTCTTCTAGGATTCTAAGATTTGAATGGGTGGGAATGGTCCGTGATGCCTCTTTTGATTTTTGCACAAACGCAAATGGACCCGTATTTTCATTAACGTCGTTGAGATACATAATGCTTTTAAATTGATATGATCCAGTGCTGTCCATGTGCCACCCACCCCCTGAATCTTTTTCTTTACCTTCTTCATATGAAAGTATGCCTGCCAAGGTTCTGTCCGGCCGATTGCAACTGCTATATTCATTAGCAATTTCCTGAATGAATGTATCATTTAAAAAATCTGAGGCACTTACAAGATACTTATTGGAATGTTGGCACCGAATATCTCCCCCCTGACCTATTTCAAGAGTATGAGATGGAAGCGTTCGAAGAGCTTCTATTGCGCTTAAACATTTTTCGACTGACCAATACTGAGGTATCACACAGTATCCCAGTTCGCGCATGCTTTTCAGCACTTCGTCTTTGGTTTTCATTACCACATCCATTGAGGGTTTATCTTGCGAAGTCGTAATGTCTCTTCAGAATTAGAATATCTATGATGCATTAATGTACGCAACGGATCGGCTCCCTTTTCATA
>CEOH01000612.1_pt1 | contig 16787 bp, 26 predicted proteins | sample 530311 | NCBI WGS metagenome assembly CEOH01 (sample SAMEA2619923, study PRJEB7988) | marine metagenome | biome: marine biome (ENVO:00000447); feature: deep chlorophyll maximum layer (ENVO:xxxxxxxx); material: "saline water (ENVO:00002010), including plankton (ENVO:xxxxxxxx)" | depth 60 m
TCAATTCACAAACATAGAGGCATTCAAAGGTGGTATATCTGATGCTTTAAAGAGGGTAGCAGTACTATATGGTATAGGTAGATATCTATATTCATTACCTCAAGAATGGGTAGAACTTGACAATGGTAGAATGAGTGCTCAAACAATCAAGAAACTTAGAGCAAAACTAGGTGGAGTAAATTACACCCCAAAGAAAAAAGAGGGTGGAATGTCACAAGCATATGCCGAACAAGAAGAACTACAACTCAAAGAGGTTAAGTTGGAAGATTTACCACCAGTAGAGTCTCTATCGGTTAAAGAGAGAATAGCACAGAATGTTGCTAAGTCAAAACCAGACTATAGTAATTCGCCACCAGTAAAAGCATTTAAAGATTTACCGACTGCTAATGATGCTTTCGCAGATTTACCAGACCCGATTGAAAACACAATGAATGAACTAGGTGCTACAGAAGTGACACTTAGTGATACACCTTATGGTAAGGCAAGTGCTAAACAACAGAACATGTGTAACATAATCATTGAGAGAATCAAAAAGAAAGAATCATCTTTCGGAGAGGTCAGTTTCTGCGATAACTACGATACACCTAAAGCAATGATTGAGGCACTTATTGATTACGCAGTAAGCATAGGACAATGGACTAGAAGAGGATGAAAATAACAAATCACTTTAACCTACCTCAACCTTTAGTTGATAGTGTCAAAAGCGATAAGTGGTATGAAAAGGGTGACTGCGACATATCGGTCACCCAACTCATCGGACCACCTCAGATACGATTGTTGAGCGAAGAATACAAAGACCAAATAGAACAAGATGTGACAGACAGAATCTTTATGTTGTTTGGGTCGGCAGTACACAATATCTTAGAGAAGGCAGATACTGAAGGATATATAAATGAAAGAAGGTTTATATCTAGTGTAGATGGTGTAAGGATAGGTGGACAAGTGGACTTAATACACATAGAAGATGGAATACTTTACGACTACAAAACCACTAGTGCTTGGAGTTTAATCTATGAGGTTAATGGAAAACCCGAATGGGAACAACAGACTAATTGTTATGCTTGGTTAGCAGAGCAAGAGGGAGTTGAGATAAATGAAATAAAGATAGTTTGTATTCTCAAGGATTGGAGTAAAGGTCAGGCACAAAAAAAGTTTGACTATCCAAAACAACCAGTAGTGACTCTAACAATTCCTAAGTGGAGTAATGAGAAAGCAACAACCTATATCAATAGTAGGGTTATGCTACACAAGACTGCTCAAGAGAGCGGGATACACCCACCTTGTTCTGCAAAAGAGCGATGGGCAAAAGAAGGCAAGATAGCAGTTATGAAGACTGGTAGAAAGACTGCCTTGAAATTATTTAATGAAAATGAAAATCAACTTGCTTATGAAATGTGTCAAAAAACACCAAATGGCTATATTGAGCATAGAATAGGTAAAAGTATTAGATGCGAAGACTATTGTCCAGTATCTAAATTCTGTCCACAATGGGCAAATATGAATAAAGGAGATTAATATTATGGATATTATTAATTGGTTTGAAGAAACTAACTTGTGGATACCTTTGTTAGCATTCTTGCTATTCAAAGTGTATTCTTGCAAGAAAGGGTGCGATAAGAAAAAATCAGCACCTAAGAAAAAGAAAGGTAAGAAATGAAGATAACTTTACCCTTACCAAAAAAGTACCCCAAAAATTTTAAACAAGTAGAGCAGGCATTGTTTACCATTATGAAGGGGTTAGAGGAATTCAGAGAGAAATACAGCGGAAAAGACATTCAGTTTCTTGACGAATGGGAAAATCTATACTTAAGGTCAATGGAAAAGACTGGAGAAGAGCAGAGAATACAAAGGTTGACTCTGTTAATGGTTTGGTCGCAGTACATGACACTAGTTACGGAGAAAAAGTGAGTAAGAAAAAAGTAGTAGTCTGTATGCCCGTTCAGGATTCTGTTCAGGCACAGACTACACAATGTTTGATAGACTTATTAGCACATAGGTCCGTAATAGGCAGAGTGCAGGTTGAAGGTACTCTGATACACAAAGCAAGAAACCATCTCTTAAAGAGTGCGATAGAGGGGTTTCCGAAGGCAACACATATTCTGTTCGTAGATTCTGATATGGTATTTCGTCCAAGTGATTTGGACCTTTTACTTGATTCAGGAAAAGGTGTTGTTGGTAGCATTTGTGTAGAAAGGAATGTTCCATTCCATCCTTGTTTTGTACCAAAAGATAAAAATTGGGCAAATATGAGGAAGGTTATAGAGGGGCATTCTTCTGCAATGAAAGTTGATTCTATTGGAATGGGGTTTACTTTGCTCAAGGTTTCAGTATTAAAGAAATTGCTTAAAAGCACAGAGCGACCATTTCACTTTCATTCACACACAGACTACGGAGAGGATTACAATTTCTGTTCGCTTTTAAAAGGGATAAATGAAGATGTATGGGTGCATTGTGGCTCACAAGTCGGACACATAGCAAAACTCTCTATTTCATTAGAACATTTTAAATACAACTTAATGAATAACCCAAGTGTAAAAGACTTAAAGGATTCTATTTTTGAAGTTAATATACAAGAGGGTTAGTATATCTGAGGGCACAGAGGAGTATCTGTCTAAGATAGAGTTGCGACTCAAAGAAGCAAGTATTATGCTTGGTATGAGTGAATCATCTCTAAAGAAAAGTGATATTCCTTGTGTCCGAACTTTAGGTGGGCATAGAAAATACAACCTAATGACAATAATAGATATAACGACTGCACTAACAGACACAAAGTAGAACAGACATTGTTTACCACCTAATTATTTCCCAATTTACAACAAGCAAACAAATATATTTATAGGGGAAGATATGCTAGTTTTTTCTTAATTACCCAATAACTCCCTTACCCTCTGAGGAAACTAGCAAAACCTCTGAGCATTGGAGTTTATTTTCTAAGGAGGTATTGAGGACTTACATCATTTGACTACAACATAGTTTGAATGCCTCAAATAAGGGGTTAACTACTCATCATCTTCCCAATCCCCTTCTAATACTTCTACAATTGTGCCTACAGCAACATCCATATTCCATATGAATCCGCCATAGTGGTCCATTAGCCATTCCCATCCCATATGGTGGGCTGCTGAATCTTGCCACTGCTGAGTTGCTTCCATATTTATGTTCTCTTGCCAATCGTTATATAGTTTGCACTCTTCATCGCACCACATATTGTATTCTGTTCCAGGTAGTCCTTGTGCTATCCTACATCTTTCGCCAATTAATTCTCTGATTCTTTTTAGGTTTACATAGTCGTCATTGAATTCAAATATTTTAGATGTATCGTCACTGTACCATACCTTGTATTTTTGCGAAGCCATTAGTAGTCAATCCATTGTCTTTCACCATTTTCATCTACATAATAGTGTCCATCCATACTGGTCGCTCCTTCTGGTTTGCCGTCAAATATCTCATCCCAATTAATCATATCTGGTCTTCTTTCAAGTACATCTTTAGGTATGTTTTTAAGTTTTTCAATTACCTCTGCACCCGTGTAAGTTTTTCCATTAATTTCTACTATACTACTCATTAGGGTTATATTCTCCGTAGTGTTTTTCTAATTCTCCGTAGTTTTTTATAATGCTCCAGTATGACCTTGTTGTCATGCCTGCTGCATCACATGCCTCAGCCCATTCAAACATCATATTATAAGCACCTCCATATTGAACTTCTCTATATTTATCAAATGTTTCTTTTGTTATTAATATAGTGTTCTCTCCCTCTGCCTTCGTTTCTTGTTCTGTCCATTTATTTTTAGCCGCTGTTCCGACCCAATCTTTTACTTTACTCATCATGTTCCTCCTTTATTTTCTTGATGTGTTTTAGTTTTTTCATGAATTCTATGATTTCTGTCCAATCATTACTGTGTCCAGTTCTTAGGAATTCAAGTGTGTGTTTTCCTAATTTTTGTAGTATTACTATTTTACAATCTAATAGTTTTGTAGCCATTTCAGGTGTTTGGTTGTGATGGAACCAATGCATTAGTGGAACTTTTAATTCATCTCTGAAGTAGTTATCCAATCTCATGCCCATCATTTGAGGGTCAATGTCTTCTTTTGTAGTTGTTTGAAGAATTAAATCTTCTAATCGCCCTCTTACATCTTTTGGTTTCTCTAATAGATTCACTTGTTCCTTAATGATTTCGTGAATCTCTTTTGCTAGAGGTTTTACTATCTTCATGTGTTCCTTGTGTTCTTGTTCCCATTCTTTTTGTAGTTTTTCTCTCCATACTTTAGTGACTATCTCAATTGCTTTTTCAATAATTGTTCCTGCCATCTTCAGTCTTATGGATTGAGTCCAAACATGTTTTAACATATCTGTATCCCTCCTGAGTTTGCTACAAATTCATGGAAGTTTTCCATGTTTTCCCAACTAAATGGGTAGTCTTCACCATACTCTTCTTGAATGTCGTTTAAGAAGTTAACAACAATATCTTCATCTTGATTTGCTATTAGGTCTTCACATGTTTCACACAGGTGTTCCCACCAGAAACCTGTATACTCTTCACCATCATTGGTACATCCTTTATACCATTTCTCCCTCCATTCATCAATTTGTTTCCATACTCCTGGATTCATTTCTGATAGTAGTTCGTCAGGCATATCTACTGCCTCTTCACCTGCTTGTCTTCTTAACAGTGTTTCTCCGTGTCCACCTACTAGTGACCACAAACTTCTCCACCACCAGATGTTGTTTCTGAAGTATTCTCCTATCGGTTGTCCGTTTTCGTCTTTAGGGTCTTCATTCGGACTTAGACCATGTATATCGTATCCCATTAGATACCTCCTTTAAATTTTTCAAATTGTGTATCAATTTGTTTATTGTTTATATATATATTTACTATCCAATTAATTAAAAGTATTATGAATAGTGTTAGCCAAGATGTTCTTTTCCTCATTCTTTGTTCTTTGCATCTAGGTATTTAAGCATCTCGAACTGAATTGTTACCAAGTAGTCGTACCACATGACTCCGTTTAGTAGTTGTTTTTGTATCTTTATAGTTTCATCCTCTTCAAATTCGCTGTTGTTCCAGTTTTCTAGAGTCATTGATACAATCTTTTCATTTTCTTTTATACGCTTTTTACCTAGCATACCTATTGACACTGGACAAGGCTTTCCTTCTGTGTGTAATTCTGCTACCATAATCATTTCATTTGCAAGTTCTGCTAGAACTTTTTTCAATTCATCAGTGAATGCTTTTTCTGAATTGACTTTTTGTATTTCAATATTATGTTCAGGTAGGTCAGGTTTTTTCTTATCACTCATTAGGTTTCTCCTCTGTTACTGTTATTGCTTTCTTTGATAAATCATTCTTTAGAAGTGTTAGGAAGTTTATTAGTGCATCTCTGACTTGTCCTTGTATTGATGTGGTTGACTCATTTAGTGCATTGTCTGCGTCTGCAACATCATCTAAGTGTTCTTGAACCTCATCGGCTATCATTTCGCTTACTTCTTCTTTGTTTGGTATGTCGTTGTCGTAAGCAATGTCGTGAAAGTCTATTTCATCTACAACCTCTCTTGCTATCTCCCAGGCTCTGTCAGCATCTACTGATTCTTCATGCACTGCATCATAAGCAATATCTCTGCATCTATCTGCTAGGTTACTGTCGCAGTCTACTAGTTTGTGTGAGTCTGTATCCATTATGTCCCTTATCCATTCAATTATTGTGTTTTTGAAGTAATCATCTTCTGTAAATAGACCTTTTAGGATGTCTGCTTTTGTTTCAAGATAGGCTTTTCCGTCTTCACCTAGTGTTTCTACTATGTGTTTGTATGTCTTTCCTACTATTTGCCTATTGTCTTTTTCCAAAACTTTTATTGTTTCTTTAAGATTTTCATTTACATTGGATAACCTTTGCACATTCTTTGCCTCAGCAACAGCACTTTCTCTTTGTTTGTATCCACCTCTGCTTGCTTCATTTAGAACATATAGTGTGGATAATGTATATACTTCTTCCAATGGTCTATCAGGATTCATTTGAAAGAGTCTTTCCATTCTGCTATATATTTCTTTGTTTATTTCTAAACAACTTCCTGCATAACCCCATTTGTCATACACTCTACCTTTGTGTTCAAGTTCATCAACCTTTGTGTATTTCCAATCTTTTGGTAAGTCATTCCATTCTCCCCAAGCCTCTTCTAGTTCTCTCTTTAGCACAATCATTTGTGCCCATCCATCACCTTCTCCGTTTGCTCGTCCTTCAATATCAAATCCTGGGTCTGGATTGCAGGCATCTCTTTTCTCCCATCTTCTGTCATATATCCAGTCGATTATCTCTAGTTGCTCTACCAATGTTTCGATATACATTTGTTCTGTATTCTCTAGAGAGTCTTCTATTTTTGAATGCCATATTTTCATTAAACCCCAGACATTCATGGGTCTTTCATTTATAATACTCATGTATTACCTCCTTTAAATTTTGCAGCCTTTTTCTTAAGTTGGCTCATAACTTTTCTTAGTTCTTGAATTACTTCTACTGCTTCTGTCTTGTTGAATTCCCAGTGGTTTATTTTGTTTTGGACAGAAATCATTTGCTTTATAATCTGTTTGAACTGAACAGAATTAGCATCTTTTGTCATAATGTTGTCCTCCTTTTGCAACGATAACAAGTTTTAATTTTAGTTTGATGTTTAGATTTGGTGGGAGATGTCATCATCTGACACCTCGCACACCAATATCTTTTTGCTCCTACCATTTATCCCCAGATAGGTTTGTGGTAATTCTTACCATATAACCTCTCTCTTCTGTAGTGCTCACTCTTTAAGAACTCAAAGAAGATAGTTTCACCTAACCTCAAGTCATTCTCTTTTTTGAGATAGAAACCTACTAATCTGTGGAAGTTAGAGTGTGATAGTTGTTCTAACTCATGTCTTCCTATTCCAAACCTAAGTTTGTCAAATAGTTCCATCATCCTGATTGTTGACAGTTTTCTCTGTGTTTTCCCCATAATTTATACCTCCTCAAGTATATATATTGATAGATGTGCAGGGATACTAACCAATTGCCTACATGTCTGTAGATAGACTTCATAATCCATACGATTACAGGTTCTTACACCTCTGGTATATCTTGCCAGGTTATCTAGACTCGCTAAAGTCCTTGATTAGGGATTCTCACCAAATCCAAATCATCGGGACTACAAGATAGACATTATATCTATTCTATTAATTACTAATGTAATTACAGAAGGTCTCCCTCCTGCCCAATGATTACCTACATTGCTCAGTAACAACGGGACTGTTAAATCCCCTGAGTTCTGTAGTGCACTAGATGTCTTGTAAACATCTTATTATGCGACTGCACACCAATCAATATTCTTTTTATATTTCTTTGCTTTTCCCATCCAAATTAAATACTTGGATACATGTATTCCATCTATTCTTATATCTCCTAAAAATCTTCCGTAATAATCTTTTTCTTCTTCTAATATTACGGTGTATACTTTTGCTTTCTTAATCATATTGTTGAGAAAATCTCTTGATTGTATTGCTTTTATTCTTTCTAATTTACAATCTCCGTTAATCTCTGGAGCATCTATATTTATTATTCTCATTGAGTGATAATTTCCATGCATTTTGATAGTGCATGTATCTCCGTCATAACATGTTTTTAGCAAAATATGATTAGAACTGACACGATTACAAGAACAGAACATAATTAAAAACACTATTAACAACTTATATTTCATAACCAAATAGAGTATTGGGAGGATGCATTGGCAACACCCTCCCTGAGGTTATTTTTACTCTGTAGGAATCACCTCCTTACATTTAAATTGAGCAGCGACTATCTTGTTTGATGGCTCATGTTTAATGAACACAAACTCACCAGTAACACGGGAAATAGTCTTGCGAGATTCATAGACGGGAATATTCTTGCTTGGGTTGTTTGGGTCAACCTGAGTTAGAACGATTCCATTATCGTCTGTCTTCTTGACATTGCTCAAAGTTTTCTTGAGTATGTCAAAAGCCCTCTTAGGTAGTGTGGTAACATCTATTGAGAGGAACTTGTTATTCTGATAGGTATTCGTACCTACAGATGACCAAGGAGTCATGAGTCCTGCTCTGACTCCGTCCGTCCAAAATCCATCAATACACTCGGACCGATGTATTGTGTACTCTATCCCAAATTTAGAGTCACGGATTTTATCCATAAGTGATTGGGGGGTTACCACCGCCAAGCCACTGTTAAAGTTGATATCAAAGTTTAAGTCTTTGATGAGACTTGCAAATTTATTTGCCATAAATACCTCCTTATGATATTTGTATTAGAGTACTAGTAAGTACTACACTTGTTTAGGAATTACTATTAATACAACATAAGGTAATAAGTAGGGTAAGGGTGTATTACGGTATGAGTATTGAAAGGTAATTACACGGTAAATACCGAAAATCCATACCGTACACCCTTACCTATATAGAAATACACCCTACTATATTTTTGATACTTTAGGTAATTAACGATTTATTGATAAATCTTACTACTAGTAGTAAAGTCTGAAAAATGGGGGTCAGTAAGAAAGTTTAGGCGGGAGTTTATTCCAGCACTCTTCGAGTTGGTACTGCAAGTCAAAGACTATAAGGTTGCGATGGTGCAATGCTGTGTTTAGGTCAAAGTTCTCATTCTGTTCTTGCTCATAAGCCTCTATGACCATCGATACATTGGCGTCATAGCCAAGGTGGTAGGTGTACTGATAGATATTACCCAAAACACTGAGAAGTGCGAGAATGGTCAATAAAACGATATGTTTATTTCTGATTCTCATCAAGCAGTTCCGTAAGATAGTCAATTCGTTTCCCCCTGTGTTCCCACATTTCCTTGTATTTGAGTGCCTCGTTTATTTTTCTCTTAATCACTTTGACGAGTTCCTTTTTGGTTAAACTCATGTAAGTTTCTTCAAAATCATAGTCAGACATTTTTCCTCCTGGGTGCGGAAGTAGGAATCGAACCTACTTCTCCAGGTTATGAACATGGTATGTTTCCATTACACTATTCCGCATTTATGATTATAATCTAAACTCGGAGGATATTGATATGAGTAAGAAACCAGAAATAAATCCATTTGAATATGGTAGAAAATTCAAAAACGAGAAAGCACCACCTAGCGAGTTTCCCGTTAAAGACCCTGCAGTCTTGAAAGGCATCAGGGATTCTGTACGGGCTGCAGACAAAGGCAGGGCACACCAACCTAGGTTTAGGGCATGGGGTGCAGGTCTTGATTACGATGCTATGAAGGATGCAGAGAAGAATGGCTAACTTCGCTTATCAGGCTGCGGCAAAGAAGATGGGCTTGCAGATGCGAGGTGTAGACCGAGGTGTTGAACAGGCTATTGGCAGAACCAATATGCACTATAACCCTCAGAGCAACTCTACGATGAACATCGGTATGCAAGTCAGGAATCATGCTATGCTCGGCAGGAGATTGCATTCAGGAGACCTGAATATGATTAACAGAAGAAGAAGGGTGCAACCTAGACAACTTGGTGGAGCACCTAGGTTGAGTTTCAGAAATACTCAACCGAATAAAGGAACTTACGGTATCGGTAGGGGTTTGAACCGATGACGGAATTCCTAACCAAAAATTTTTCGCCTTCGGCAAGAAAAAGAAAAAAAAGAAAGAAAGGAGGTATATATGGTAATAAAAATTATTAAACTATACGAAACAGTAACAGTATGGCTGCCTGTGCTTACAGGACTAATACTTGCTGCAGAAGCAGAACTAGGAGATGGTGCAGGTGCTGACAAAAAGAAAGCAGTTCTTGAGAACCTTACAGATGTTCTAGATGACAGTTATGTTTGGATAAAGGCAGATTGGGCACAAAGAGCAGTATCTTGTGTTATAGACCTTATCATATGGTTGCTTAACAAAAAACCCGAATGGACAAAGTCTTTGGGAAAACTAAAAGACCTCTTCGCATAAGAAGGGGGTTTCGATGAGTAGGAAAAGTTACAGCATAGAAGATGTAGACAAGGTTCTTGGGACACTTGCGAAAAATAAAGGTAATGTTAAGAAAACCGCCAGAGAAACTGGTGTTGCAGTCAATACATTAAAAAAGTGGAAAAATGAAGACCCTGAGAAATATGAGGTCATAGAAGAACAAACTATGGAAATGCTCAAGAATGCTCAGATGGTAGTCCTACAGAACCAAGTTCAAAATCTTATAGCAGCATCGCAAAGGATGGCAGAACTTATTCCTAGAGAAGATAACATCGACAAGATAACAAATGCAATCAAACTGATAAATGACCAATTGCATAGACTGACGGGAAGTAGTGGTGATTCAAAACTAAAAGGTGAGAAAAAGGAGTTCGTTGCTATATTTAGAGAAAGATGACAGAACTTGGTCAAATACAACTTTACAAACCTCACCTCGGTCAACAAGAGTTTCACAATAACGAATCAAGATTCCGAATACTCGCTTGCGGTCGTAGGTGGGGTAAGACAATTGCCTGTGTAAATGAGATGATGCTACAGGCTTGGAAGAAGCCAGGCTCTATGAATTGGTGGGTAGCACCAGTCTATGACCAGGCAGAGGTTGCTTGGGCAATGATACAGAATCACTTTGCTGAAGCGATAGAGTATTCAAACAAATCAAAAATGCAAATCGTCCTAAAGAACAGAGATGGTTTCACTCCTGGTGCTGAAATAAGATTTAAGTCGGCAGAGAAGATAAATAACCTTCGTGGTTGGGGTGTTGATTTTCTTGTAATGGACGAAGCAGCATTCGTGGAAGAGGATGCTTGGCTAGAGGCATTAAGACCTACACTTTCTGACAAGATGGGAAGAGGAGTGTTTATAGGAACACCTCAAGGAAAGAATTGGTTCTACAGAATGTATCAAAAGGGACAAGACCCTACAAATGACAATTATCATTCAATCACATACTCATCACAAACCAACCCCCACTTTCCTGAAGAGGAATGGGAAGAGGTAAGAAAGGAAATGCCAGAGGCTGTATTCAAGCAAGAGTATGAGGCAGCGTTTATAGAGAGAGCAGGTATGATTTATCCAGAATGGGATAAGCAATCACATGTTATAGAACCATTTCATGTTCCACCTAACTGGTATGTTTATGCAGGTATTGACTTTGGATACACAAATCCATTCGCAGTTATATGGGTTGCAATAGACCCAGAGGGTAATTATTATGTAATAGATGAGTATTACGAACCTCAAAGACAATTGAACGAACATGTTATATCCATTAAAGGAAGAACCGACTGGGTAACTACTATGTATTTCGGTGACCCTTCAGGCAAGCAATATATAGCAGAATTACAACAAAGAGGACTATATTGTGGTCCTGCTATAAATGATGTGCTTACTGGTATAAATAGGGTAGCAGAACTTCTTAAGACTGGAAAGATGAAAATCTTTTCTCATTGCAAGAACACTCAAATAGAATTTGACCACTACATGTGGGAGGATGCGAGAAAATCCAGAAGGAAGGATATGAAAGAACAACCCAAGAAAGTAGATGACCATGCAATGGATGCCTTAAGATATGTAGTAATGATGACTTATCATACAAGAGGTAAGCCAGAAGAAGGTAAACCACTGACAAAAGAGTCTGTAAAATATTGGATGGATAAACATAGGGCAGGACAAAAGAGGGATAAAAAGTTCCAACATAAGGACAGTATAGGATATTTATAGTATAATCGGGGGGTATATGGCGAAAAAGAACTTTAATACTGGCGGAACATTCTTAAGCGAACTTAATGATTTGTTCAAAAAAGCACAAGAGGAAAGACTCCATCATGAGATTCAATGGTATAAAAACATGTCGTTCTATCTTGGGAGACAATGGATAGTCTGGTCAAAGCAAAGACAAGCATTAGTTGATTTGTCGCAAGACCCTAGTTGGAGAGTTCATGCCACTACGAACTATACAATAAATTTTGTTCAATCTAAAGTTGCATTACTTCTGAAAAATAAACCAATGTTTAATGTATATTCCACAACGGATGATATGTCTGATAGAGAAGGGGCAAAGATAGCACAGCAGTTGCTAGACTATATTTGGAGACACGAGCATGTCAGTGATGAGATAAAGAAAATGGCACATCACGGTGCTATTTATGGTAGTGGATTCTTAAAGGCTTTCTGGAATATGGACAAAGGTCCAGTAATGGAAGACCCTAATACAGAAGAGATTATTTCATTAGGAGATGTAGATGTTAAATGTATTTCTCCTTTTGAGATTTATGTTGACCCAGCAGCAAGGACACCATTTATTCGAGATGCAAAATGGATAATACATGCTTACAGAATAACAATGGAAGACTTTGAGGAAAAATACAAGTTGAAAGCAAGTCCTGAAAGTGTGGAGGATGATGGCATAGAGAAACAATATTCCAATCTTGTAAAATCAAGTGGACATCTTGAAGACAATCCACTAGGTGGAAACAATGAAGAATTGGATGAATTTGTAACTATAAAAGAATATTACGAGAATCCAACAATCAAACATCCAGAAGGAAGGTTCATCATATTCACTGAGGAACACATCCTCTACACGGGAACTTTACCTTATGGAAAGATTCCAATTTCCAAGTTTGACGACTTGTTTGTTCCAGACAGATTTTGGGGATTATCTACTGTAGAGCAAATTATGCCATTGCAGACAGAATACAACAGAACAAGAAGTCAAATATTAGAAAATAGAAATTTAATGAGTAACCCTAAATGGGTTGCTCCAAGAGATGCTATACAAGATTTAGATACAATTAGTGCGGAGCCTGGGGAAATCATATACTACAATGCTATCCAGGGAATTGCTCCACCCTCGCCAATGAGTATGCCCAGTCCTCCGCCATATGTATTTGCTCAAGAAGAGAGAATACTGCAAGACATGATGGCTGTTTCAGGAATAAGCGATGTTAACTTGCGGTCTGCTCCACCTGCTGGTGTTGAGTCAGGAAGGGCGATGGCTATACTTGCAGAAAAGGATGAGACAAGAATGGTCCCAACGATTCAATCTTGGGAAAACTGTTTAGCATTTATAGGAAGATGTATATTGGAGTTGGCAAAGAATAACTATATTGACCAAAGGAGTATAAGGGTTGTTGGTGCAGATAATACTGCCAGATTGCTTTACATGAAAGGCACAGACTTATCTGCTCCAGAAGATGTTGAAGTTACCATAGGACAAGGTCTTGGATTCAGTAGGCTTGCAAGAGTTGAGTTGTTGTTAGAAATGTACGATAGAGGACTGCTAAGAGACCCCAACAAGTTGTTAAGTCTACTTGAATTCGGTGATGATAAAGAATTATATGAAGAAGAGAACATGGATAGGAACAATGCTGCGATGGAAAATATCCAGATGACACAAGGGCAACCAGTTCCAGACCCAACGATAATAGAGAATGTAAATGTTCACTTGGAAGTGCATAGAAAGTTCATAAAGTCAGAAGATTTCAAGATGGTTCCACAACAAGGGCAGCAATTATTATTGCAACATTATATGAAAACCAATGAAATAGTACAGCAACAAATGGCTGAACAGGCTAAAATGATGATGGAACAACAGGGGAGATAATGTATACTACAGTATTATGGAGGTAAATTATGGCTAAAAGATTTGAAGACAGTGTACACAAGGATGGAGATGTAGGTGAATTATTCTTTGGGGTAAGAAAAGATACTGCGGCAGCATTGGCTGCTGATGGTGATTACATCCCATTAATAGTAGACTCCTCTGGAAAACTACATGTTACGGGAGATGCTTCTGCGGCAAAGCAGGACACAATCATAGGACATGTAGATGGAATAGAAACCTTATTAGGAACAATAGATGCCGATACGAATGATATTAAAACAGACATGGCAGCGATTGAAGTGTTGCTCACAGCAGCAAATGTAGACCATGCGGCTAATGAGGTTTTGCTAACTGGTATAGATGCTGATACAAACGACATCAAGACAGATATAGCAGCATTAGAGGTTCTAGTAACAGCAACAAATTCAAAGATAGATACTTTGGATGCTGTAGTTGACAATGTATTAACTGCTCTTCAGATAATGGACGATTGGGATGATGGTGATACAGCAAAGGTAACTAATGCTCCTGCTACTCCAGTAACTGCTGTTCTAGCAGCAGGCTCAATTGCTAATGGTGCGAATACAAATATAATCAATGATACTGGCGGTGGTGGTACAGAGGTACCATCAGGAAAAACATTATACATAACATCAGTGATTTTTAACTGTGTGACCAACTCTGTCACAATGACATTGCAGGACACAGGTGGAAATAACTTATGTCAAGTGGTATCTGGTTCAAGTGCTGCGGCATCGCCAACGATACCAGTTAATTTCCCGACACCAATAAAAGTTGCTTCATCAGAAGATGGAGTCCAACTACATCAGGCTAGCACTGGTGCTGCCACTTGTGGTTGTACAGTGACGGGATTTTATATATAGGAGGATAATTATGGATAACTTACCATCAGAGGAACAAGTAGAGGACTTTTGGAACAGTACTGAAAAGCCCGAAGCACTCCCTGAGAAAAATGAACCCCATGACACTGGGGATGAGCAAGTCACTCTTACACAAGAAGAATACGATGAACTCAAAAAAGGTCAGATGTTACAGGCGGACTATACTCGAAAAAGACAAGAAGAGTCTGAAAGAGTTAGGGAATTAGAAAGGCAACTTGCTGAAGAACGAGAAATTCGTAACTACGAAGAAAGTGAAGCAGAAGTTGAATTACAGGCAGACCTAGATGACTCAGGTTTACCAGAATCTGTAAAAGAAAAAGTTACCGAAATCGACAGAATCAAGAGGGAACTTGAAGAGCAGAGGAGTAGGCAAGCACAAGAGGCAACTAGGAGAAAGGCAGATAGGATAATCAAGAATCTCGAAGAGATTGAAAAAGAATATCCTGCCTTGAAGAACAAGGCTGTAAAGTTCTCTGTTATGGCTTACGCATCGCAGGTATTGAATAACTCGACCTTATCGGGACTCAAGGACGCTGCGAGTGAAATATCAAAGGCATATGATGCACAATATGAGGCTCAAAGAGCACAGTTGAAAAACGATATTTCAAAGAGGAGAGCAACTAGTCCTAGCATAGGGAGTGGAGGTTCGGCTCCAGTGCGAACTGTTGATGCACCAAAGAATCTAACTGAAGCAAATGAGTTAGTTCTAGATGCATTAGGAAAGATAGACCTTTTTGGTCCAGACTAACTTTCCAAATAGAACCTGAAATTAAATTATAGGAGGATTTATTATTATGACTGTTATAGATAAACTAAGTAACATTCTAAAAACATTTTATCTTCCACCAATTCGTTCACAGTTGAATACTGCGACTGTCCTTTTGGACAAAATCAGAGCAGGCTCTGAGCAGGTTTCAGGTCAAGACATCGTGACACCTTTGATGTTCGGATACTCACAAGGTATCGGTGCTAGAAATGAAAGCGATGACCTACCTTCTGCAAGGAAGACTTTGTACTCTCAGTCCAGTACACGACTAAAAGCGAATTATGGAAGAGTTCAATTATCAGGACACCTTATCCGTGCCACTAGGGACGATAGGGGTTCTTTCGTAAGGGCTATTGGGTCTGAAATTCAAAACATGGTAGATGGTTTGAAGCAAGACTACAATCGTCAGTGTTTCGGTCTCGGAACGGGTGAATTAGCGGAGAGCACAACAGGTTCGGCTACAGGTGAAACCTCAATGGCTGTTGATACTTCTCAATACATGAAGTACGATATGCCAGTTGTTGCTTATTCAAATGATGGTTCTACATACAGAGGTAACTTTGTTGTTAGGGATTTGCCTAGCGATACAAGTTTCTTAACAAGTACGAACACCAATGTTATCAGCGATGATGACAAATGGTTTAGGGGAGAAGGCGAAAGTGCTAACTCAAAAGACAAGGAAATTATGGGACTAAGAGGTCTTGTTGACACAACAAGTACACTTCAAAATATTAGCCCATCTGGTACTACTTCTTTTGGTCAAGGCAACTCTGCATCTCCAGACCCTGACACTATTAACTCATGGTGGAAGGCTGCTAAGAAAGACACTACTGCTGAGGCATTGTCATTAGACAAAATGCAAGCATGTTTCACTGCTGTTGAAAAGAAAGCAGGTAACACTAACCTAGTTATTACCACTTATGCTCTTAGAGACAAGTATGCTACATTGCTAGAAAGCAATAGACGATATGTGAATGTGATGGAACTTGAATCAGGTTTCAGAGCATTGGAATACAATGGTCAACCATTAGTCCCTGATAAGGACTGCCCAGACAAACACATGTTCTTCTTGGACACAAGTGTTATGTCATTCCAAAAGAAAGGCGACTGGGATTGGATGGACATGGATGGTGCGATTTGGTCTAGGGTCACAAACAAGGAGGCTTACGAAGCGACTATCGTTTTGGAAAGTAATCTTGTTACAGGTGCTAGAAACAGGTCCGCTGTTATTACTGCTGCTACTTAAGGTAATGCTTAATGGAAGCAAAGTCAACGATAACCACGGGGGGTGGGCGGAAGCCCACCTCCATAAATGGACTAGTATGGAGAATTCCGCTATTCTGCTTTTTGTCTTTTTTTGATGTCGTAGCGACTCAATTACTCTCAAAATGGGGTGATGTAGAAATGAACCCTATGTATAATTTAGCAACAGCAAACAATGTAACAATCTTAGAAGCCAAGTTGTTATTGATGGCTTTTATTGTTTTTATAGTGCTTTGGTTAGCGGATAATGGTCATAGACCAACTGCTTCATCTATAAT
>CEOH01007469.1_pt1 | contig 16692 bp, 8 predicted proteins | sample 530311 | NCBI WGS metagenome assembly CEOH01 (sample SAMEA2619923, study PRJEB7988) | marine metagenome | biome: marine biome (ENVO:00000447); feature: deep chlorophyll maximum layer (ENVO:xxxxxxxx); material: "saline water (ENVO:00002010), including plankton (ENVO:xxxxxxxx)" | depth 60 m
GTATTGATATAGATAATTGGAGATAGATGCCTTTAAATAGCGATAAGTTATACGATAAAATTGATTACCTAAGAATAATCAATAGAGATAATCTTCTTGATAGGTCACGTGTAAGAGACATTATGAACGGTGGAGAAGCTGGAGTCAAAGCCTTATTGGGTGATGGTGCTAATGTTGAATACCATCAATTACCAGCACCTAATTTATTTTTAACAGCTTTAGATAGATTTGCACAAAAATTAGGTAGAAGCCCTGATTTAAAAATAGATATAATTAATGAAAAAGATTCACAACGTGCAAAAAAGAAATCTGAAAAACTAGAACGAATTGTCATGGCTTATGACAAAAATCAAAAATTAAATATGCAATTACCACAAGTTGGTAGATGGTTACCTGGTTATGGTTTTGTTGTTTGGACTTTAGGGCATAGAAGAGATAAAGATGGTAATCCTTACCCTTATGCAGAATTAAGAGATTCTTTTACTTGTTATCCTGGATATTTTGGAAATGACCAACAACCAAAAGAATTAGCAATAATTACAAGAGTTCCACATAAGATACTTGCAGAACAATATCCTAAAGCTAAAAGCATAATTTATGCAAGAAATACAGATGATGAAGTATCACCGTATTCAGCATTATTAGGTTATGGTGAAAAAATGAATAATTGGTCTTATTCAAATGGTGATGGAAAAGTTGTAGTTGAGTATAGAGATGAAGAAGGAACATACGTATTTTTACCTGAAAATAAAAAAATTATAGATTTTATGCCTAACCCTTTAAAGTCAGGTCCTTGTTTTGTAGTAGCTAAAAGATATGCTTTTGACCAACTACAAAGTCAGTTCCAACACATTACAGGTCTTATGGCTAACATGGCAAAAATTAATATTCTTGGAACTATTGCTATGGAAGATGCAGTATTTACAGAAACCAATATTGTTGGTGAAATAGAATCAGGTAAATACAGAAAAGGTAGATATGCAGTTAACTACTTAGCACCAGGCTCAAATGTATCAAAACCTGTTAACAATTTACCATATCAATTATTTCAACAAGTAGATAGATTAGAAAGACATTTACGACTAGGAGCAGCTTATCCTGTATCTGATGATGGACAATCTCCAAATGCATTTGTTACAGGTAGAGGATTAGAAGAACTTGGTCAATCTGCTTCACTTCATGTTAGAGAATATCAAACTGTTTTAGCAGACGCTATACAAGAATTAGATTCAAAAAGATTAGAATATGATGAAGAAATGTTTCCAGGCGTAAGAAAACCTATGGCAGGTTATCATAAAGGAACTGCTTATAAAGAAACATATTCTCCACAATCTGATATAAAACAATTTTACACAACACGAAGAGTGTATGGTGTAATGGCAGGATTTGATGAACCGCAAAAAATAATAACAGGACTGCAATTAAAACAACAGGGTATTATTGATACTCAAACATTACAAGAAAATATGGATGGGTTAGATAATATAACAAAGATTCAACAAAGAATAAATGCAGAAAAAGCAGAGACAGTTTTATTTGAATCTCTTATGGCACAAGCTGCAGAAGGAAATCCACAAGCTACAATGGCAGCTATAGAAATAAGAAAGAATCCTTCAAAAATGTCAGAAATATTAGATAAGTTTTACACAGCAGAAGGTGAAGAGCCAACTCCTGAAGAATTAGCAATGATGGGAATGGGTGGACCACAAATTCCTACAGGACCTGGAGGTGGATTACCTGGAATAGACCAAGTAATAGGAGCTTTAGGGCAACAAGGAGGACCTCCTAGTGGATGAACAAGAAGTTTTAGTTAGGTTTATGGATATGATTAACCAAGAAGATTGGAATACTGATGTATTTACAGGAGATGCAGAAATACAACCATCAAGAATAATGATGACAAACTTCCTTACATTACCTACACCTCATCCTGATGTTTTTATAAATATACAATTTGATTATGAATTTAATCCAGAGTTAGGAAATGAGTTACGTGGCGAAATTTAATAGAGGCAGAAAAAATAAAGATTTAGCAGCAGCAACTGATATGACAGGTGGTGGAGCTTATGCAGACATTGTTGTACCTCCACAAGCAGAAGGTGATTCGTTTGGACAAACTAAAGATTTACAAACACAAGTAGATTCTGTAAGTAATCCAGCAGATGCTAATTTAGTAAACGCAGCACGTATGATACCACCTTCACCAGTGAATTTAGGTGCAGCAACAAATAAACTAAATGAACCAATTACTTCAGGTATACCATTAGGTGCAGGAGACAATGGTGGATTAAACATGGGAACAGATACAGTAAGTAACTTTATTAAAGCTGCTAAAATAGAATTTCCTGACCCAATATGGGATGAATTGTTAGATGCGTAATGTATTACCGCACAAATTTTAATTTACCATTACACAAAGAATCTTTAGCATCTTTTAATTCTTTAAATAACGAACAAATAAATTCTTTTAGAAGAAGCATTACGCCTGAGTTAGCAGAAAAAATATTATCTATAGCTAAAGCATATCCAACATTAGATAAAAGATTAGCAGTATATACAGGATTATATGGATTAGAAGCAGATGATGATTTAATATTACGACTTGCACAAAAACAACAAAATGCATTAGAAAAACAACAAAGAAGTGTTAGGCAGAGTCAAGTTGGTTGGGGTAAAAGAGCAACGCAGTTAGGATTTTTAGCATTAGATGCACCATTTCAAAACATATCACAAAATTTTAAATCTACTGTTGTAGCAGCACAAGAAACAGGAATGCCTGTAGGAAAAGCAGTAGCTAAAAACTTACTTACAGCATTTAGTCCATCAGTAGAATTTTCAGATAAAGCTAGAGAATCATTATTAGGAGAAGAATTTGCTGAAACATACAGGGCAACTAAAGAAGCATATGGTCCTACAGAATGGAGAAGAGCTAGAGAACAACAGAAAGCAGGAAATCCTTTAAATTTAGGAACAGGTATTTTACCTAATTCTATGGATTTACAAGATACAGAAGTATATAGAAAAGAAATAAAATTAGGTAAGACACCATTAGAAGCGTATACGATTGCTGAACAAACTTATGGAAAACCAATAACAGATGAATTTGAAAAAGATGAATATAGATATAAATATACAACACCACAAGGAGAAAGAGTTCCTATATCACCTGGAAGAGTTGTTGCAGGACAATTCAGTAAAGAATCTGACGTATCGTATGCAATAGTAAGTACGATAATTGATGGTGCTTTTAGATTGGGTGCAGACCCAATAAATATTTTATTAGGTTACGGTGCAGGAGTTAAAACTGCAGCTAGAACTGTTGTAACACAAGCTGCTGTAGATGATTTTATAAGAAATACTCCAACTATAGCTAGAGCATTAAAAACTTTAAAACCTACTAAAGGAGGAAGAGAAGCTAGAGCATTAACATTTGGAAAAACAGCAAATCAAATACTTGATACAAAATGGGGAGATGAATTTGTAGATGCTATGACTCAAAACACTTCTGTAGCTAGATTACGAATGATACCTGGTTTTAAAAAACTTGACCCTAGAGTTTTAGATTATTTAGCAAAAGTAGGTGACAAAAATATAATGAGAGAATCACTTAGAAGTTTAATGAGACAAGGTGATTTTTCAGAACTTATGGTTGCACCATACTCAGGTGCTTTTGTTGGAGATGAAATAAGATTAGCTGCACAAAATGCACCATTAACAAAATTACCAATGCGTAAAAGTTTAGTAGGTGAAGCATCAGACGCATTAGCTAAAAGATTAGGTGGAAGTACAGACGTTGCACCACTAAGAAGAACAGTTGGTGCGTTTATGGGTAAAATGAAAAACGACCCATTTGCTGGTTTAGTAGGAATGGGAAGTCAATTAATGTATAGCCTTCCTTTAAAAACAAGAAGATTATTTGATTTAGCACCTGATAAATATGCAGCAATAACACAAATTACAGAAACAATAAACAACATAGAAGGCTCTTTAGTCGCTATGGGAGAAAAAGAACCTGTAAGAGATTTATTTATAAAAGAATTATTAGAATCAAAAAATCAACAAGATGTTGTTAATGTTGTCGAAAAACTAAATGAAAGAATTGCAAAATTTGTAGTAAAAAATAATCCTGATTTAGCTGAAGACCCAGATGCACTTGAAGAAATGATAAGAGTTTCAAAGGTGGTATCTAATACTTTAGAAACTAAAAAATATTTTTATGATGCAGATGGAGTAGCATTATCGTTTCCAGGAACTAAAATTGAATATTTAGCTGATGCAGTTCAAAAAGCTGATGGTACTTTCCAAAGTAAAACAGTAGCTGCACCTACAGCTTTAACTATGTCTCAGTTTGCAGAACATTTTGTTCCTTTAATTGATTATCAAGAATTAGCTAAAGCAGGTAAAAGATTTAATAGATTAGTTGGACCTAGTGGAAGTAGATTAAAATCTGTTATGTGGCATGACCCTAAAAAATCTGCTTTTTCTAAAATTAATCAACAGTTTTTTAAAGTTCCTAGAAAAGCATTTGTACCTGACCCTTCAAGAGGCGGAAGAGTATCATTATCTCCACCAGGAAACGTAGATTACGTATATAACGATATTTTTATGCAGAGAGTATTAAAACCATCATGGATGTTACGTTTAGCATTAGCGTTAAGAGTTCCACCTGAAGAATCAGTTCGTATAGCATTTTATGGAGGACCTAATGTATTTTCACATCCTTTACTTTTAACTTCATTAAAAAGTGATATTGGACGTAAAGGTAAAACTGTTGTACAGATGCAAGGAAGTCTAGGAGAACAATTTTTTGCTACAAAAATATTTAATGAAGAAGCAGAGATGATAGCTGAAATGGTTGGTAATAAAGATATGGTAGATGCTATTACTAATTTAAAATACGAACAAATTGAAAAATCAATTAAACATTTACGATTAAATGTAAATACAGCAGGAGAAGTAGGCGATTCTTATTTAGCATCTTTTTTACGTGGCGACAATATGACAGATTATGCTTTTGACGAAATAATTGGTGAATTACCTAAATTAAAAAAACAAAGAGTTACTGACCGTAATGTTAGATTAATGGCTGAAGATATAGTGAGTTGGGAGTTAGAAGAAATTGAAAATGCTGTTTTAAAAATTGATGGTACAACATTAGAAGGTGCTGCTGTTTCAGTTGCACCGTATAAAAGTTTAAAAACAACAATAGATAAAGCAGAAGAAGGTTTTCAACAAACTATAGAACAATATTTATCACAACCAAATGTGATGAAAGCATTACAAAAAGAAAATCATGTATTACAAGTTACAAGAAATTTTGCAGGAGATGTAACACAAGGAGAAGCATTAGTTCCTCCTACATTAATTGATTTAAATGTAGGGATTGTAAACAAAACTGTTAATAATATGACTCTTGAACAAGCTAAAGATACTTTAATAAACTCTTTATCAATAGCTATCAAAAGCCATGAAAGATATGTTTACCCTACTATACCTATGGTAAATGCATTAAAGAGAGATAAGTTATATAAATTAATAGATTTACGTGGTCAAATACCAAGAATAAGAGTTTATGACGGTATAGATAATATAAATATTGATTCTGTAGTAAGAAAAGAAATTCTTGAAGCTATGTTTGAAAGTAATTTTAATACAGCAAAACTAATTATGAAGAAAAAAGGTGGCTATGCACAAGCTGCACCATCAGGAACTATTTTTAATGGTGACCCTATGTATATACAAGCTATGTCAAATCAAACTTTATTACAAAGATTTTTACCTGGTAAAAGTCGAAAATCAAAAGATGAAATGTATTTAATGGCTAAGAAACATAAAAATACAGGTTCTGATGTAATACAAGAAGAATGGTGGTACGGATTTATTGAAGATTTATTTAGTGTAGCAAAAGACCCTGCATATGTAATGGTAGCTAAAGATGGTGTTGAAAATGCAGTTGAGTATTTTACAAAAAATCCTAATGGTAAACAATACATACAAGATTTAATACAACAAAGTGATGAGCCAGAAGTAAGAAGAATATTAGAAAAAGAATCAGAACTTAAAAAATGGTTACAAGCTATTAATTACGATATTGCAAGATTACAAGGAAATCCTTCAAGAAAAATTAGAAGAGGAAACAGAGGAATATCTCAAAGACAAGCTAGAGAAATAATACATAATGCAGAAGGAGAAATGATTCTTCCTGATTATGAAGCAGATTTATCATTAGGTTCACAACAAGTTAAAGAATTTATTGCTAATAGTGGATATTTAAATGGAGAAGATTGGCTTGAAATGGCACAAAAATATGCTGTTCAAAATAATAGAACAAGAAGTTATTATGGAAAATTTTATAAAAAAGTTAAAAAAGAATTTAATAAAGACATTGTTGAAAACGGATTAGGACCTAGAGAACAAGCATATCTTAAATCAGGATATGATTTTAACAAAGGTGCAACATATGAATCATCAATGGAGAAATGGGATAAATTATTAGAAGCAGGATATAGAAACTTATTAGCAAAACCTTCTGATTGGTTAAATAGAGACCCAATGTTTAGATGGTCTTTTTATACAGAAGCACCAAATTTTATACCTACGTTTGATGAAAAAACAACAAAAGAATTTTTAGTAGGTGCAAAACCTTGGATTGAAGGTAGTCAAATGTGGGATGATATAGTCCGTGCATCAAAAATACCTAAAATAAAAGAAGAAGTAAGTGTTACTAGCCTTGAACAAGCAGAGACGTTATTAAAATATAAAGCATTAGAAAATGTAAAAGACTTACTGTATGCAAGTTCTGACAGACATGTATTGTCTGATGTTATGGCTACGTATGTTCCATTTCCTGAAATATGGCAAGAAGTTGCAAAGACATGGGGTAAATTAACAATAGATAATCCACAAAAATTTAACAGAACACGTATAGCTATAGACGCAGGTAAAGAATCAAAACCTTGGGATACGCACAATGCTTTCTTTGAAACAGACCCTGTAACAGGAGAATTAATGTTTAATTGGGTTGATGTTGCTAATGTAATGACATTTGGTGTAGCATCCATTCCAGGACAAATGGGATTTGCACCTGTGCAGTCAGCTTTATTAGGAGAAGATTTAAGAGACGAAGGTGTAAAAGTAAGACCATATGGATTCTTAGAAGGTTTGAACTTAGTAGCAGCTAATGGTTTTTCACCTGGTTTTGGTCCTAATGTACAAATGGCTTACAAAGTATTTACAAAATATTTTCCTACACCAAAATGGTTAGATGATTTTATTTTAGGAAACTTTAATGCACCTGGCGGTGGTTTTAATATTGCTGATGAATTACCAGGTTGGGCGAAAGATATTATATTAAAACAACCATTTATGGGTGATGGTGCTGCTTCAGAAGAAATGGAAGCATCAGTAGCTGCAACAGTAATGGATATATATACTATGTATTACTATGCAGGTAAATGGACGCCTGATGATACTGAATCACAAAAAGCAGCATTAATAGAAGCTATGGATGCAGCATCAAAACATTGGATTATTAGAGGAATGGCTAAAGGTGCTTTTCCTACAGCTATACAACCACGTTATGAATTAAAAGATAAAAATGGTACTTGGTGGGGAATACAGGTATTAGCACAAAAATATCAACAGATGCTAGAAAATAATGACTTTGATTATTTTGTAACATCACAACAATTTATTACTAGATTTGGTATTAACCCAATACCATTAAGACAAGCAACTACTGAAAAGAAAGGTAGATTTCCTGCTAGAAAAGAATCATTTAAATTTTGGCAACAAACTGAAAATAAACAATTAATAGAGGAATATCCACAAACAGCTATATATATAAAAATGGATAGTTGGGATGATGAATTTTCATACCCTGCATTCTTAGAAGGTTCTGAAACATTAGACCCACAAGACTATAGAAGAGCATTACAACAAACACTTCTACAATTTGAGTTAGAGGAATACAGACAGGATTTAGTAAATGACCCATCAATGACTGACGCTGCTAGAAGAGAAGCATATACATTAAAAAAGAATAAATTAGTTGACGAATACAACATGATTCCATATGGAAACATAGGTAATGCAATTATTAGAGCAGAACAAGATTATGTAATGCAAGAATTTAGAATGTGGGAAGACAATGAAATATTAAAAAATTCTGCTGAATATAAACCTCTTAAATTATTCTTAGATAAATATGATGAAGCAATAAATGTAGTATTAAACGGTGGTACTTTTACTGTGGGAGATGAGAGCTATACTGTATATGGTAGTGGTGTTAAAAATAAGACTGCTGCAAACTTAAAAGGTAGTAACGAAAATACTGCAGCTATAAGGATATTGTTAGATAAATATGCTAGACAATTAGCTAATGAGTATAAAGATACTAACTTTATAGACATGTATTTAGGTAACTTTTGGAAAGAGCTAGATAACAGAAGATATGAGAAGGATTTTTAAATGAGTCAATACTTAGATGAGAAAACGTTAGAAGATATACAAAACTATCTTGCGGGAATAGATGAATCACAAACTTATGCAGATTTCCAACAAGAACAAGGTATACAAAATTTCTTAGTAGAAATAACTAAAAACATACAAATACCGTTAAGAAAAGAAGTAGACGGTAAATATGTTGGTGTTGAAGTTTATAGTTTGCTTGATATTATATCAGGAAATACAGATTTTGATTTAACAACAGGAACAGGCGATTATTATGACAAATTTCAAGATGCAAGTTTACAAATAGCTAATGCTAATGATATGCAAACATATGTTGACAGTGTTGCTAATTATTTAGAACTTTTAATAAATCCACAAACAGATATTAATAATGTAACTGTAAGTCTTATTCCAGAAACAGGTAGTCAAGACCCTGTACAAGCCGCTTCTCAACAAATAAAAACAGATATGAAAGATATTTTTGATTTAGTTAATTCTTGGACACAAGGAACTGTTGAACTTGAAAATGGTGAAACAAAAGTATTTACTGAAGATAATCGTAAAATAGGTGGGTTATTTCCAGGTATACAGTTAACACGAGATGCTGAAACAGGTGAAGTAGTAAGAGGTTCAAGTGAATTTTATACAGGATATAACATTACTATTGATGACAAAAATCAATATGTTAGATACGAAGTAGACCCTACAACAGGAGACCCAATATTAGAATTAGTTAGAGATGAAAATGGTAATCCTATAAAGCCATGGTTTACACGTGGTTCTGCGGCAGAAGCATTTATTGGAATGTCACCTACTGAAATATTTAATATGCAACAACAATTAGCTGCTGCAGGATTAGATTTATCATCTTATAATTTTGTTCCAGGAGAAATAGACTTTTCAACAACAGAAAATGAAATAGGATTTTTAGCAGATTTAATGACACAAGCAAATGATATGCAATGGTTAGCACCAAATATGCAATATATAGATAAAGAAGCACCAACAATATTAGGTCAATTATCACCATTTCTTAAATTAAGAGAAGAAGATATGTTACTTTCAGGTACTGCTTTAGACCCAAAATTTCAAAAATCATTAGAACAATACGGAAAAGAAGTTTTACCTCCTTCAGATGTAGAAGTAAAACAAGCTATAGATGGTTTATTTGCATCTAAAGGATTAACAGCAACTGCTGCAGATTATAAAAAATATGGAGAAATATTAGCAGATTTACAATCACAAGCAGCCGCAAGAGAAATACAAATAAAGCAAAATCAAATGTCATTAAATGACATAATAGGTTTATCTACAGGAGAATATACAAGAACTCCTGGACAAGGATTCCGTGATATAAAATTTAATGTTAAATTACCTACACCTGAAGAAGCTAGAAGTAAATTAGGAAAGCCTATGCTTACTCCTATAAATGTAGCTCAGGAATTAAATAATCAATTTGAAAAACTAGAAGCTGGTAAAATATCAGCAGTATCTGAAATGGCAGGTAGAAGAGCTTTAGCAAATAGTTTTAGAGATAACTTTTTAGCTTTTGAGGAGAGTTGGTAATGGAATATACACCACAACAATTAGCAGAATTTTTACAATTTGCAGTTAATTATTTGAAACTAAATGAAGAAAAAATAGAGTTTATTAGTGATGATTTACATTTAGACCCAACTAAAGATAAGGATATACAAAAATATATTGCTATTGCTTTAGCTGAACATGGTGAGCCTCAGACTGCAACAAGCACTGGTATTTCAACAAATACACCAGGAGATGGTGGAAATTCAAGAGGACCATGGCAGATACACATACCTACATGGGAATCAACATTAAGAACGTATGAAGTGTTTGACAAGTATGATGATATTAAAGAGGCTTTAGATGACCCTGGATTAAATGCATTAGCTGCAGTTATTATTGCACAACAAAAAACAGGAGATGAAAGAACTGATGGAATTAATAATTGGCAAACAGTTATGAATAAATCAAAAACAGAAGCAGGAACAGAAATAATAGAGGATGACCCATATGGAATTAAAAGTGGTAAAGGACAAGTTTATGAGTTTACTGATAAATATGAACAACAGATTATGACTGATACTTTAGGACAAGAACAGCAAGAAACAGAACTTATCCAAGATAAAGTAGGGAGTATTCAAAAAGAAAATGCTGAAAGATTTAAAGAAGACTCTATGAATATGTCATTGATAAAAGGTAAGTTACTATCTGCACAAGAAGGTAATTTATTTAATCCATCTGAAACATTTGTACATATGGTAGGTGGAAGAATGGCACAAACAAGTGGTTCTGCTATAAATAAAACAATTCAAAATTCATTATCTAATGTAGATGTTAGTACATTATCTAACAATATGGCATTAGATTTATATTCTTCTTTAATTAATCCATACGTTCCATTGAATGCAGAATATGGAGGATTAAGTGCAGAAGGAGATACAACTAATATTATGGATAAATTACAAACTCAGATGTTTGAAGATGATGCCAAATATTACGATACTAAAACTAAAAAAATATATTCAGGTAGTGAGATAAATAAAAAAGATGCATTAGTTAGAAATGCTCATTATTCAAGACTTAAAAATAGTACATCAAGTGATGACTTGGGTAATTTAATGTTAACTTATCAATACATTTTAAGAAACAAAAATCCTTATGTGAAAGTAGATGACAGTATTTCATCAGAAGTAGCTAACAACAAAGAAGAAGATAATGAAGAAGGCGTACTAACATCAATGGGTAATGCAATGCCTGATGATAATGCAGGTGCAAACTTCTTAAATAACTTTGAAAAAGTATTACGTATTAATCCACAAAATGGAAATAAAAAAGTAAATAATGATGTAGGAAATGCTTCACGTGATTTTATGAGAGATAGATAATGGCTACAAAAATAAAATGGAAAGATGATGAAGAGTTAGTAGAAGTATTTGAAAGCATGGGTATGCATAACATTGATGAATTTGTTGATGGAGATTACATTAAAGAAGATTTTTATAATGATGATGGTGTTCAAACATTATTAGAAAAAGGAATGTCGTTAGCTGAAATTATAAGGTTGTAATATGCCTACAAGCAGAGGAATGAGAATACCAGAGTTTGAAAGAACAATACTTGATAATTTAAATACACTATTAAATGAACAAGAAGGTGCTGAAGAATTAAGAAGAATTTTTAGTGAGCTTGAAGAGTCAACACAATTAGAAGTAGTAAGAGGTATATTAGAAGAATTTGAAAGAGGTACAACAAATGATGATATTGCAAGAATGGTTGGAACACAAGCTAGTTCACAAGGTGCTTCTTTAAGTCAAGCAAGAGGATTAACTCTTGTAGACGTAATAGAGGAACTACGTTTAAATAGAGACTCGATTGTAAGTCAAAATACAAATTTAGAAACAGCGTATCTTGGAGATAGACCAGAACCTAGAAGAGAATTGAGTAGAGAAACACAAGCAGCTTTAGATAATACTGCAGAGAGATATAGAAATAGAGAAGGTATATTTAGAAATACTCATCCTATTGTAGAAGAAGGAGACCATAAATTTTTTATTGAATTGTACGAAGCATTAAAAGAAGATAACCCTGATTTTGAAAAAGCATTTAGAGAAATGGTTATGGAAGATGGTGCTTGGCATTATGATGATGTATTTGATATTGAAAAAAGAAGTAAACTTGTTGAAACATTAGATAATATGGGTATTACAACAAGAAAATATGGTAAAAAAGTTCAACGTTCTGGAGATTGGCATCCTGTTGGTAATCAACTTTATGAATTTGTAAATTTTGATTACTTGGAAGCTAGAGATAGTTGGTGGGTAAATCAAACACCAAGTGGTAATGCAGTACAAGAGTTTGCTAAAAAGAATAAAATTGTTCTTTCTCATAGTGGTTTAAAATTAGCTAGATTTAATGAACAATATTTAGATGGAGATGGAAAATTACCTGATAATTGGGTTATGTTAAATCAGTTTCGTTCAGTAGATATTGATGACAATACTCTGCCTTTGTCTTCAGGAAATAATAGAGATGTAACAATAAAAAATAATTTTGATGAACTAGCAGAAGCAAATGCTCGTAATAGATTATTTATATTTCCTGAGGATATGGAAACAGTACAAAATAAACTTGGAAAGTTACATAATAAAATAATAAAAACAAAATTATTTGAAGGTGGTAGCGATAAAATAGTTTCAAAAATAGGTCAAAAAGTAGGTAAGGGTAACAATGAAAGAACTCTTAACGCTTTATTTGCATCAAGAATAAATACTTCCGCACACGAATCAAGTTTTTATAAAGCGTTAGATTTGCTTTATGGAAGAAATGATGTAAATGATATTACAAGGTTAATTAATAGAGCTGTAATAGATACAGTACAAAACAGAAATTCAATACTCATTGGTTCTAAAAAAAAGGGTGGATTTATGGATATTCGAAAAAGTATTGTAAAAGACAGAATACCAAATGGTAATCCTAAAGAATGGTTTGATAAAATAAAACAACGTGGTTTGCCTTGGCAGAAAATATCTACTAGACCTAGCCAAGTATTTGGTTTAGTTTATACATTACCTGATGGAACAGACATAATAGCAACAATATTAGGTAGTGATGCTTCAAGTTCAAGACAATATCCACACATAATAGAACCTAATGGTCAAATAGTAGCTAATTTTATAAATCTTGACCCTGCCCATGTAATAGGTGCTTATCCTAGTATGAAAAAAATAGAATCGGTTAAAAAAATGTTAATGAGAAAATCTGCTACCTGGTGGATGGAACTTATGGAATATGCAGATGAAGTTGGTGTGGCTTTTGTAAACTCACCTATCAATGCTCACGTTGCAGATACTTATCATGCTCTTGGTACTTTTGACTTTCAAAATGACCATAAACCAGGAGTAGATATTGGATGGGATGGAGCTGGTGGTATGATTAGAATGCCAATACCACCTGAAATAAATAAGTTAGGAAAAGGAAAAAGATTTAAATTTAAGTATAGTTTAATGCACTTTGCTTCAGAAGCTCCTTTTCTTGTTAGTGACAAAGTTATGGTAAAAACACTACCTATTAGAAAGGCTTTAGATTCAAGAGATGTCAGATTCTTAATAGCTGCATCAGAAGGATATTATGACCCTGGAAGTGATTATATAAAAATGGGTTCACGAATAAGGTCAGAGTTAAAAGCTGATAGGCTTATTACTAAATATCTTAAATCAAGAAGTTTAGATGCAAATTCTTTATTTCCCATTTACAGCGATAAAATAAATGATTTGGATAATGCAGTTAGTGGTTCTTATTTAGCAGATTTTACTACTCTTAATGAAATTTTTAATATGATTAAAGACGGAGAAATTCCAACAAGTGACATTGCAAGAATACTATTAGCATCAGATGCATTAGATGATTATGTTTTAGGAAATTTAGTAGAAGGTGCTGATGGTTATGTGGAACATCCTATATGGAAAAGAAATGAACCTTTTTCAAAAAGCATTCTTGATGAATTAGAAAAAGCACAATTTGAAACAGGTGACGCAACAAAATTTAAAAAAACATTAGAAGGTGTAAGACATTTAGCTAGTGAAAACTTTGATTGGGCAAGAGCAAATATGACTAGAGAAGCAGGGAATTTAGATTTTTTAATAAGCTCTTTATTATCACAAGCAAATGATATTGCGTTAAATGATTATGAAGGTAAGACATTAGCTGATAGAATAGCTGATGTAAACGGTTCATATACTCTTGTTGAGGATGCTCGTCAATTACCTGCAGAAACTTTACAAACATACAAAGATACATTTATTAGAGAAGGTGCAGAAGTAGAAACAGTTGCAGAAGTAGAAAGACCAAGAGATGTTGTTTCTACAAATCTTGAAAACAATCTAACACAAGGAAACCTTTATAGAGAACTAGAAAATCAAGCCATGGCAATGGATGTAGATGTCTTTGAAGCAGAAAGTGGAGAGTATCTAAATGATATTGTAAACGATACGGATTTAGCTGTATTTGTTCCTGATGATATGACATTATTTGGACAAATGCGTAGTGGATATGCTAGTAGTCCTGTTAGTTATTTTGATGAGATGTTGCAAATTAATCAAATGGAAGTTTTAACAGAACGTTATCAAACATTAGCAAATATGTTTGAATTAGGTAATGGTGCTATTGATGGTGAAGGTAGAGTAGTTCACACAGGTAAAAAAATATCAGATTATTTTAGACATGAGTTTATGAAAAATATAGATAAAATCGTTACTCATTCAGTAGGAGTTACTAGAACAGGAATAGAAATAATTGCTGCAGATATAGAAGTAACTCAACATAATCATGTAGATGATTTTATTGAAATGGCTCTTATTTATAAAGATAATCAAGGTGAAATTAAAAAAACTTATGCAGTAACAAATGTAGACATAAGAGGTGGTGGTGATGCTATTACTATGTATGATACATTAGTTGCAGGTGCAGGACCTGATAATTTACCTTACCCTGACTATGTAATAGGTTCTTATCCTACATATATTTTAAAAAATGCATTACTTGCAGCTATAGAAGATTTAGAACAAAAAGCATCTGCTGATATAAATCAAGCACCAAGAGAAATAAGGCATGTAAATTTATTGCATGACGTAGATAACATACTAGAACACAGAATGTTTGCTATGGGAAGAGTCGGTAATGCATTAGGTGCATTTGAATATACAAACACTCCTTTTGAAGGATTTAGTGAGCATGTACTTGGTGATACAACAGACATAAATAGTATGCATCCTGGTGAATTACAAGCAGGTAGTGATACTAGCTATATAGATAGAGATTTTAGAAATACACCTGATGGAAATATGAATATTGGTACATTATGGCAATCAATAACGTTTGATGAAGTAGATTTCTATAACCTTTATCAGACAGAGTTTACAATTCAAGAGTTAGAAATATTTATGAATGGTATAGAATCAATAGCTGAAAACAATGACATTATTATAAGTGGAGAAATAGTAGACGTCAATAATCGTGGAGTATTAGATTTTGAAAAAAGAGGAAATAATCCTATTACTGAAATTGCAAGAGATATAGAGAATACTAATACTTTTAAACTAGGAAATTTACAAATTGATGCACCATCACATTTATTTGGACCTTATTTAGATGCTGAATTAAATAAAGTGTTTAAAGATGCACAAATATTTTCTCAACCAGGTAGACAAGCAATCGGTGAAATGGGAAATATAGGAACATACAGAATGGCTAGAAATCAAATATCAGATACACGTTCAAATTTAAACAATACAAGTCAATATGATATAGATGAACTAAGAATGAACTATTCCTTAAATAGAGATGTAGGCACAGGCTTTGGAAATGTAGAAGGTAATGTTGGTAAATTACATAGTGCATCACCTGTTAAACCTGTTCCTTTAAGAAAAGAATTAAGACAGTTAGCTAAAGCATTTGCTAAAACACCTGTAGGTAGAGCATTAGGTGTTGCCTGGAAAGGTATAGATATAGGTGAAACATTAATAGCTGCAGGATTTAAAAAAGCAAGTGAATCAGCCGCTAAACGTGCAATAGCTAAAGGGTTAGGTGCAGCAGGTGCAGCAGCAGCCTCAGCGCCAATTACATTTGCAGCAACTGTGTGGGGAATATACGAAATATCAAACCTTATTGTACAGATGGGTCAAGAAATACCTGATATGGTTAGCTTAATTAAAAAGAGAAACAACGTTATGAAGAATGGTCAGGATTGGGAAAAAGCTGAAATGGAAGATAGGTTTTGGAAAGATATGGGTAAAGAAGCATTAGAAGGATTACAAGGTGCAGCTAAGTATTCTCCTGCAGAACAAATAGCAGATTTTATTTGGCAACCTGCTTTTGATGCAATAGGTAGATATGCTGAAGGAAGAGATGAAACAGAATTAAACTTTCCTGCAGTAGAAACAGTACCTGACACTAATGATATTTATTACTCTAATAGAACACCGCAAGATAAATTAGACTTAATGCAAGATAGAATTGATTATGATACTCTATTTTATGGGTATTTAAACAATAATCCAGATGCTAACGTTGTAGCTGATAGAACGTTAGAATTAACTAATACAGTATATAATAGGTAAATATGGCAACATTTAAAGAAGGTATAGGACTAGACCAAGCAGATAGATTAATTATTGTAGATGGTAAGTATTACGCTATATACGACTATACAACGATTGGTGG
>CEOH01005384.1_pt1 | contig 16537 bp, 18 predicted proteins | sample 530311 | NCBI WGS metagenome assembly CEOH01 (sample SAMEA2619923, study PRJEB7988) | marine metagenome | biome: marine biome (ENVO:00000447); feature: deep chlorophyll maximum layer (ENVO:xxxxxxxx); material: "saline water (ENVO:00002010), including plankton (ENVO:xxxxxxxx)" | depth 60 m
CTATAGACTTGGTCAAACTTCTCAAATGCTTTTGGATTGCAACCTTCATAGTTTGGCATACCTCTATACATTTGAAAACCAGTCAGCTCAAGATGTCCAAAACATACTTGAGCTTTTGTCTGCTCAATCATAGACCACGTCTTCTCTTCATTATCCTTACATATCCAAGGTACAAGAAGAATATCAAGACCATCTATATTGATCTCTGTTGGTTCACTGTACTCAATAATGTTATCATATCCATCAAGTAGTAGATTGATACTGTTAACTTCCAATGTGTTCTTGTAAGTTATATCATGATTACCAACAATAGTATACATCTTCATGTTGCGTTGATACAGTGGTTCAAACAACATCTCTTTAGCTGCCTTGAGTGATGTATATGAGATGAACTTACGTCTATCAAACGTATCACCCAAGTTAACTATCTCTTGTATTCCATGCTCATCAATGTAAGGAAAGAATACTTCATCATAAAACTTCCTTTGGAATGCTGCAACCTTTTGATTATCATTGCGAGCTCCAAAGTGAAGGTCAGTCAATAATGCAATCTTCATTTTTTAGAAATACTTTTCGACGCCTTTTGCTTGCTTACGTTTTTCCTTTGTCTTCACTTCTTTAGCTTCAAAGTTCTTGACAAAGTCATTCATATAGTCACTACCAATCTCAACATTGTTACCAATGCCCTTGTCATCTCCTTCAACCAATGAGTTAAACAACACTGATTGTTCTAGTGACTTGTGTTTTATATACAATTGTTTCTTTTCTTTTTGTATCCTTCTCAGAAAAGCATAGTAGATAATCTGAGTGAAGTATGCAAATGGGTTGTTAGACTTCTCTGGATCAAAGTTATGTATATAACTAACACAGTTCTCAATACCATCACTAATCATATCATCCTTGAATGTATAATTAGCAAAGTTTGGTTTAGTTGCTAACCTATTAGCGATCTGAAGTAAGCAACGTCCAACGTAGTTTGGTACTTGTGGTTTAATATCTCCTGTTTGTTCTGCTTCGTCAACAGCTTTTTTATACTCGACCATAACAGCGTACAATTGCTTGTTATCGACATAGTGTGCTTTCTTTGCCTTAGCCATTAATGATATGTTGTGTTAGCGTTTCCAACACCTAAGGCTTCTTCCATCCTCTCAACTTTAGTTGACTCAACAAGGTCTTCATTCTGTTTGTTCATTTCACTATATCCTTCTTTCAAGAATCTTTCATAATTATGAATTATATTTTCATGTAGATCATCAACAATTGTAATGACTTTATCTTTATGTACTGCTACTAAGTTAGACTTATTGAAAAGTAACCAGTGAGAACATTGTATCCAAGTCATTCCATTTGCAGCTACTGTCCTGTATAAGATAACAGGATCTTCTAATAGAACATGCTCACCGTCATCTTCTACCACTCTAGTGATTAACTCTTCTCCATTCATTAACTTTATTAAACCATAATAGCCTGCTGGCATTTTCTACTCCTTTAGCGTGTAGGTAAACACTTTATATGGAAACTGTTCATCATTATACAATTTTACTCTTTCTTGATAGTGCCTGGCGGTATAGTTAACCCACTTTCCTTTGGAAAGATTGTCCACGATGTCGTAAAGTCGACATCCCACACCATCTGGACTGCGCCGCAATCCTCTACCGATTGATTGCAGAACCCGAATCTTACTCTTTGAGGGGCTAGCGAACACGATGTTGTCCAACTTACGAATATTAACACCAGTGCTAAACGTACCATACGATGCAACAATGAGTGCTTTGTCCTCTTTCTCTACAATAGCTCTGACTTCATTTCTATCATCCCCAGATACACCTCCATGGATAAAGAAGACAGGTCTATCAAGTTGTTGTGCCATATCATACAACACCTTACCATGCTTCTCAACTAATGCATAAAGTAAAAGTGTGTTCCCTCTCAACTCTTTACATAAATCTATTAGGAAATCATTACGAGTTTTATTACCAATGATATAATTAACTTCATCTCTATAAGATGCTCTAGCCATCTGAGTCTTATTTTTACTCGTGTGATCTAGTATACAAATATTTATCTTCAATTCAGCTAAGTGCTTTTGTTCTATAAGTTCTGATGTACTGACAACCTTTTCTACAGGACCAAACAATCCTTCAAGTACCAACTTATGTGTTTGTGAGTCATCTAATGTACCAGTGAATCCAAACCTGTATGGACAGTTGGTTAGCTTACTCATAATAGATGTAAGTGACTTAGCTTTGAACAAATGAGCTTCATCACCTATAACAACTTGGAACTGTTCAAACCACTTTCTTGGCATCTTGTATATTGATTGCCACGTTGTTATTGTTATCTCAGAATCAATATCTTTACTAGCACCAGCAGTTATCTTATGAATATCATCTTTGTATCCATATTCATGAAAGTCTGATGCAAGCTGTGCAACAAGTCCAGTAGTAGGAACTATGATTAACTTCTTCATTGGATAATATCTTGCAATCATATAGATGATCATAGACTTACCAGATGCAGTTGGAGAGATCATCATGGCTCTTTTATTTGTTATAGCATGAGCAACAGCATCCTTTTGATAGTCTCTTGGTTCCATTGTTAACTTCAAAGTCTTTGCCAAGTCATCTACATCTTCTGTTGAGAAAGGAGTTGTGTTGGTGAGCTTGTCATCAACTATACAATCATACTTACGTACTTTGCAAAAGTCAACAATGTAATCTTTCAATCCTGTATACACTGTTCTTGTTACAGAGTTGAATAATCTTATCTTTCCATCCCAAACTCTGTTACGAACTTGAGGCATAAATTTTGCACCAGGTACATCAAACGTGAAAAAATCTGATAGCTCTTGAGCTACAGAAGAGTCACATCTGACCTGTAGATGCACGTCATCCTTATATACAATTTCTATCATAGACCGACTTTAAACTTTTCCCAATCAACAGCAGTCTTGATTTGATATCCTCTTACATTCAATGACTTTACTATTGACTCTAAGAACTCTACTTTTTCTTTTGCATATGCAATTTTTAGATTGTGATTTACAATATCTTTATCAGACTCGATATACATTGGAATATCTGTTTTGAGTATACGTAGAGGGTTTGGTTCCCAACCACGTTCATTCAGATCTTCTTCTGCCATGATACCAGAAAGGTAATCGTGTTTGTCTTTTTTCAGAACCTTATACTCTTCTTGAAGTTTAACTAACTTCATCCTCTCTGCACTATAAAACCTATAATACTTATGATGCAATTGAGGTATACGTATAGACTCCTCACCTAGCTCAGTTCTGTCAATCTTTGAATCTTCAGCCCAAGCATTGTAATAATCATCTAAGTTCATCTATTGCTACCACTAACTTCTGACATCTTTCATTATACTGTCCATTGAAGTTCTGGTCAACAAGATTTGCAAGTTCTATCATCATGAATCTTTTGTCGCCACTATTGATAGCAGCTTCATATCTTGGAGAAAGCATTGCACCCATTTCTCCATAGACCTTGACTAATTCAGCAGCTTCCTTACCAATATGTTTTTCAACAATCTTAGGAGTAAACATATTGACATCATGCTTCTTATACACATCCCCATACACACTGTGCCACAGTGCAGCCATACATACAGGTTTCTCAGCACCAAGTTGTTCACAATACATATAAACATTCCACAAATGATTGAAGAATGGTCTACCTGTATGCTCTACACTGTTTGTATTATCAAACAAGTACTTGACACCCTCATCACCAAAGTCTATTGGTGCAGTGTTGAATACCATAATAGTTTTTTCAAATGGAGTTATTCTTGAAAGTGGTGATGTGGAATGTAGTTGTGCACTATCAAATATAAACAACCTGTTGTACTTTGGTAGCATTGCAACAGATACTTCATTATCTTCATACAACAATGTCATACCATAGTATTTTGGATCCCAGTTCTGAGTTAGATATAGTATAGCTGTTTCTGCAGGACCAGTCCTCTTAGCTTGTTTATCTACATGAGGATATGCATCTTGTCCATAATGATATGTTTTCGTATAACATCTGAACAATGATCTTTTACCAATTACTTCTTGTAATACATCAAATGCATCTAACATAACAGGATGGTTTTGTTCAATGTTTGGAGACAATATCATATCCCAATCAAAGAACTTAGGTTGTTTTACTATGTTATGTTGGCCGTGTCCATACTCAAACGTATTTCGTTCATTAGACTTCCATCCTGATTGGAACCATGAACAATATTTCTTTTTTATGTCTACAAGTAAGTCTTCAGAGAAGGCGCCTTCGACGCACTTCGGTTCAATAAAACTCATTACAACTCCATTATATAATATTAGTAGATTGAGTGTCCTCTGTTCCTGATGATGACAATCTGAGTATTCTAAACAACTTATATCTAAATGTTGCTTGGCATTCAATATAATCTACAGAAGGAGACGTTGTTGAAAATTGTAAATCAGACAAAGCTGTTGGATAACAATCTTCAAACTGTACTTCAAGATTAGGTTGCATAGCACTATTCAATATAGTTAGTGTAGCATCACTATACGGTCCATCTGCCATAAAGTCAACTTGTCTTTGCTTCTCGTATATATTTTTTGATTGAGCAAAGTCTTCTGGAAAGCCAAGTTGTAACATCCAATCATACAATTCAATATAGTTTTTCATATCCTCATCAACCTTAAAAGCAAGTTGAAACTCGGCATATGCTATTCTGTCACCAATAGTTGGTATGTTAACAAAAGGGGTTGCTAGTACTGCATCACCCATCTGTACTGTAGGTACATTACATGATTGGACAAAGTAGTTTGTATTTGGTAGCTTTTTGATCGAGAAGTTGAAACCCAGTGGTGATAAAAACTGAGTGTTATCTGGTTGATCGTTTAGTGCTCCGGACGATGGAGTAGCCAATCTACGCTCCTATATTCTCTACTATATTCATTAGCAATCAATACTTCACTAATGACAGCATCTATGTTATGATGCCAAAAATTTAAAAACCTATGCACTCTAGGATACTCTGGTACAATGTCTTCAGTTCCCCAATAAAACTCCTGAAGGAGATTATTGTAATCGGGCATCCAATATCTGACGTTAACCAGTACTTGTTGCTTAACTATCATACTTCTATTTATATAAAAAAAAGGGTGGCCGAAGCCACCCTTTGATCTCGATGCAGTCGAGATTACATAATGTTCTCAACAAGAATCTTCCTGTAGTACTCATTCGAGTCAGCAGAAAGTGTACCTGCAGCTGCAAGAGCTGTAAGACCTCGTGCAAATGGATTCTCAATGACTCCATAACGAGTCTTAAATCCAATTTTTGGCTGGAAGGTGTCTTCACCGACCGCACGTACCATTTGTAGTGGTACATATGGGCAGTAGAACAAGCCAGCATCAAAAGCACTAGAGCCCTTGTAACCAACTGTCATGTAGTTGCCAGTTGTGTATGGGTCAATGTACACTCTGATTCTTCCATTGAGGACACCGGCAAACGTATTGCCTGTATCATCGACTTGCAAGTTGTTAGAGTTAAGAGCAGGAGTATAATCAAGTACTCCAGCCATTTGTAGTGCGGAAGCAACATCTGAAGAACAGATCAGCATGTTGCCTTTCCCTCTCCTTGTACCTTTTGCAATACTGTTAGCTTCTCGTTCGATCTGGAACATCAGACCTTTGAATTTTTCAACCATCCAACGACCGTTAGAGTCGGTGTCTAAGTCGAACTTACCTGCAGTAGTTGTGTCATCCTGGGCGCCAACTTTAGCAATAACATTAACTGTTCGAATCATTTCTCGGTTGATTTCAGCCAAGATTTCAGTCGAAAGAATGTTTGCTAATTCGGACTCAGCGTCAAGACCATGAATTGCTTTAAGGTCTTGTGCTAATTCCATTGTATATTCAGCTTTTAGAGCTCTGGACTTTGCAGTCACAGCAATCTTCTCAATGCTGAATGCCATTTCTGGGAAGGCGTTTCCGGAACCATCACCCAAGCGTTCAGCTTGAGCTGTCGTCATACCGGCTGCATAGTTGTACAGTTCGATATTTGAAGCGGATGAGTTTAGATAACCATTACCTACGAATGTACCAAGGTTCTGAGTAGCACCACCAACGTTGGTGTTTGTGGAGCTATCTTTGTCCATGGCATGGCCAGTGTTAACTTCGTTGTAGAATGTCTCATCGCCAGTCTGGTTAGTGTAACGTGAGCGCATTGCAAAGATCAAACCAGTAGGACCAGTCATAGGCTGAACACCCATGATGTCATATGCTACTAAGTTTGGCATTGCACGACGAACCAAGCTAATTAAAACTGGATCGTAGATGTCGATGTTACCATCACCAGCTGTCGAAGACGATGCACCCATAGCGTTTGTAGGTGCTGCTTCAAGCAACGATTGTGGACTGAAAGAAGCTGACTCGCGAAGAGCAGATTCCGTGTTTTCTAGCATTACAGCTGTGACGTTCCTCTTGTGAGTATCCCCAATCTTGTCTAAGTCAGGGTGCTCAATGATCGGCTGCCACTTCTGCAATAGATCTTCATTTAACATTTGTTTCTCCTTGAAGTTCTATCTATTATGTTCTAAGGGTTCTTGATATAGCCTGAGCATAAGCAGCCATTGGTCCGTCAGAGATTCCCGTAGGCTTATCTTCGGTTTCAACTTCAACTAATTCTTCATTGATTTCAGTTTCTGTTGCGGCTGGTTTCTTGTTAAAGTATGTTTCAAGAATAGTATCGAGCTTCGATCCGAAGTCATCTATACTATCATAGTCAAGGCCTTCAACTAGATCCTTAAACTCATCTGTTTGTTTAAGGGTCATGCCTTTACTCTTTTCATTGAAAAGAATGCTAGCATTTTGATCTTTGATTGTCTTTTTAAGTTCAATCTGATCATTGACTGCTTCATCCAACTTCTTCTTAACTTCTGTGAGTTCAGATTCCATGTTGGAGACGTGGTCAATCTTGTCTTCAGGAATCTCAACGTAGGATTCCTTGAACAGTTCTTTAACACCGTTCATGAAGTTCTCAGCCATTTCTACTTTAAGAGCAGATTCAATGGCAATTTCGTTTTCTTTCATCCAAGTTTCAGCAACGTACTCTAAGTACTCATCAAGTTTGGATTCAAGTTCTTGTTCGTAAGCCTCTTTGGCTTCTGTTAACTTTTTGTCGTAGTCTTCTCTTAGAGCTTCTTCAACAATAGTAGCTTTTGCATTCAAAGCAGCTTCGAAGATAGTAGATGCTTGGTCAAAGAATTCTTCAGTGAGTGTTTCTTTGTCAGCAAACAATGCTTCTAAGTCTTCTTTTACTTTGATGTTAGCCATTGTGTGAAGTTTAACAGGGCTCTTTGCATCACCCTTAGCTTTGATAGATGACATGTTTCCTGTAGAATCCATCAAACCTTTGTAAGCCTTTGAGGCTTGGCCTGGTGTCATCTTTGCAAACATATCCACTACGTTTTGAATAACGCCAGTTTTACCTAACTTAGGCATTGGCATTGCGTTTGATTTGTCCGCCTTCCTACGTGAAGATCCAGTATCAATTGGGTCGGCCACACTAGAGTCCTCACCAGAAGCCTGGAATTCAACAAGCTCTTCTTCTTGTTCTTCGTCGTCGTCAGCGGCTTCAAGAATCTCTTCTTCGGCGTCACGAAGATCTTCAACTTCGCTCTGCTCTAGTTCTTCTCTTGCCATTGTTGACTCCTTTGTTTGTCAATAAACTTATTTATAATTTTACGGTTTTTTATAGCGATTTTAGGTATTTATCGAATAGTCTTAATGCTGATTCTTGAAGTTCTTTTACAGACTTCTTACCTATGTCTTTAGTTTCTTCCACAACTTTCATTGCTTGGAAATGTCCAGAAGCAGCATCATAAACCCAATCAACACCTTCCATCACTCCATTTACAAATGCTTGAGGTGCAGAGGGATCTGCTACAATGTCTGCAGCAGTTGAAAGCATGAAGTCATCTTGTACTACTTGACATCCTGCCTTCTCTCTTAGAGTACCCATACCGCGGCTTGACACACCTAATTGCGCACCTTCGTCAATCAAGTTCTTGACAATATTACCGTATGGAGTATCCAAAACTTTTGCTTTACCTATGAAGTTATTACCTTCTTGCTTTAGGTCTTTGATCATATGGGACACTCTTTCAAGATTGATAGTAGGTCCATTTGGATGACCTAACTCACCATATGCTCTGTTCTTTTGAATATATTCTTGATTGTAACGGTTGACTTCCTTTTGCATTGTAGGCATAGGATACATTCTACCATTACGATTTTTCATTTCAGCTTGGAGAAAGACACCTTCAATGAAGTGACTTTTTGTTTTTGTTTCTTCGTCTATTTGTACACTAACATCGATACGTTCAACGAGTTCAGTAACTAACTTCATTAGTTGTCTCCTGCAACTGGTGTCCTAAAGACAGTTGCAACATTGGTATGTAATGAGATATAATTATCTGCACTACCTACATCAATGATAACTTCAGAGGCTCCACCAGCATCTTTACCAGGAACCATTACTGTCTTTACTACGTTTGAATCTGTTGTTCCAATCTCAACATTAGCAACAGAAGAAGCATGTGTGTTTAAGATTCTTTGAAACCTGCTATCTGAACATTGCACGTGCGATGCATTTAACACAGCACTATTAGCTACCGGCTTGAATCTCATATCACACTCCTAACCCATTGTCGTAGTGCTGTATTGGTTTCTCTGTTTTGAGAGAATAAAACTTCAAATTGATCCTGATGTTCATCTGAAAGACTTTCAAACACATCTTCTATTGTTTGCATTTCATCTGGTTCAATCTCAAGCTCAGTTCCATCTTCTAAGATAAATCCTTGAGTTTCATCTAAGTCTACATCTTCCTGAGCCATTTTGTTTGCAGTTGCATACATGACTGACTTAGCATCATCTCCGTATCTTTTAACGAAGTCAGATTTGTTACGCTTCATTGCCATAACAATATCTTCTGCTTTCTTGTTCATTGCAGCTTCATACATTTGTGAATTAGTTTCGTTTTCTTGATCTGCAATGCGTTTCTTTTTAGTACGCTTACCACCAGAGAACAATTCGTCTTTGTCTCCAGCATTCTTTTCAGGAACAGGATAATCCGTCTTGGCGATAACATGCTTATCTTTGAAGTCTCGCTCACCTTGGACACCAGGATTCTTATAACTGACATTCATTCCCTTATCCTGACCAGGAGTAGGAACGATATCAATCTTCTTCGGTTGTTCCGTCAGCTGTTTCAATCTCTTCATCTGACTGTTCGTCCTCTTCTTGTTCGTTATCAGCTTGTAACTCTACTTCATTATCTACTTCAGGCTCTTCTATATCACCTTGCTCTTCAGGTCCTAACTCCATTGCAGGAGTACTCGATGGATCTAATCCACCTATCTTATCTGCTACTGCTTGTCTTATCTGATCAACTTTGTCGTTAACCCTATCAACCATTACGCCAGAGAAGTAGTCAGCAAACTTTGTTGGTTCTCCAGCTGCAGCGGCTTTCATCATATCATTCAACGTAGGTTCAGCCATTTAATTTTCTCCAATTATTTATATTTATCCGTCACTAGGGGGCTCTGAATCGTTAGGCGGTCCAGATGTACCGTCAATATTATTTGTGCCCATATCAGGATCTGCTAACGCTGCGTCCATTTCTGTATCAGTGTCAGCTTCATCTTTGATCTGTTGATCTAACATCATAATCTCATCATCAGACATTCTAAGAATGTTTCTTCTTACCCAATCTTGTGAGAAGTACTTTCCAACGAATGGATCAACAGCATTGACTGTATTGATTCTTTCGGTGATAACTTCGTTCTCTTTGAGTTCTGTAAAGTAATTGTCTTGTTTGAAGTCATACTTTATGTTACGTCTTATGTCTGCATACTCTTCTGGTGTCATATGACCCTTGAGTACTAACTGTTTTTCTAATGCTGCATCAAACAACATTGAAAAACGCATGCGCAGTCTTTGTATAAACTTCTGAAACTTAACTTCATCACGGTTGATTTCCGTTGCGCGACCCAACGTCATTCCTGTTTCTGGTTCTAAACGACTCACAGGAACATTAAGTGACTTGTACATCTTCTTCTGGAAGTATAGTACGTCATCCATCTCACCAAGATTTTGACCGCCCGGTAGTGTAGAGATCTCTGTTCCTCTACCACCTTCTCGTCTTGGAAGCCAATAGTCCTCAAGCATAGTCATAAACTTACGATCGTCTCTGATTTGTCCAGTCTCAGCATCGTAGATCAGACGGTTCTTATGTTTAACCATCATATCTCTGAGGTATTGTTCTGCTTTCATCTTGGGTAGATTACCAACATCAATATAGAAGATACGCCTTTCTGGTGCTCTTGCTATCCGGTAGATGACCGTTGCGTCTTCTAATATTCGTAGTTGGTTGAGAGGCTTGATAGCCTTGTGTAAATGGGATAAAACCATTCTGTTATCTTCACTCATCACTCCAGATGTACAGTGAAGAATGGCATCCTTAGCAATCTTAACACCTTGATCTTGACCAGCAGATGTTGGAGTGCCTCCAGGATAACCTACAAAACCTTTGTTATTGAAAAGAAAGAATTCACTTATAGTTCTCTCAACTGTAACCTGCGTTCCAGGGATCCTCTCTTTCTTGTTTTCTCTGACCTTTTTGATCTTTCTGGGATCAATATATCGCAGTTCTTGAATACCGTCTTCGACATTATCAGGATCAATGATAATATGATAGAACATTCTACCATCAATATACCAATGCCTAGCAACTTCGTAACCTTTCTCGTTGAATTCTAAAAGGTCAAGAACGTATTCAAATTCTTCTTGAATAACTTTTTTAGTTGAATTAGATAAGCCCTTGACTTTGTCAAGATTGATTTCTACTAATCTGTTATGCTCATCATAGACAATAAACTCATGAATGATATCATCAATGGCCATGTCGCACTCAGGCTGCATAGACATCCTACGATACCTTGTTATCATTTCTGCTTCGGTACGTGTTGCTCCTTCCAGATCAACATAAGTGCCATACATGCCTCCAGTAGAGACTTGATGTGCACCATCGTCCAAAGCAAGAGGAGCGAACGATGCAGTTGCCTGATCGTCCGCTTTCCTTCTTATCTCAAAACCAAAAAGGGTAGCCATGTAATTTCACTTTCGCAATAATATAATTTAATTACCGCCAGCGTTACCCGTTGTTCCTCCATCAACTTCCCACCAGTCATACTGGAAGGTTACAGTAAATTCTTCAATAGCATCTGTTGTGTTCCAGTCTAAGTCAATTGAGCTGACTTCTACTGGCCACATACCATTGAAAGTATATTGGCGCAACGGTGTTCCAGTTTTTGCATACTGGATAACCTGGACGTTTTCTTTGTACAGAGCTGGAGCTGAAGTTCCAAAAGATCTTACGTTACCAAGATGAGTATTGATGTTTTGCATCCACTCTTCCATAGCATTTCTGATCAGGAAGTCCTCATCATTGACAACTGTTATAGTCCACTCTGCAAATGTTCTGTCACCAGCAATCTTAATCTTTCTACCAAAGTATCCTACTTCGATGGTTCCAATTGTTGATGCTGGAATCTGAGCTGCTCTTGCCATAAAAGGCAGCTTCGCATCCCCAGCCGGGTTGGCTGGGTTGTTCATTATAACCTGAAACAGAGCAGGGCGTGCACCACCAAGGGACAGCTGTGATCTGATTTCGTTAATATTGAAGGCCATTGAACTCTCCTATTCCTTATATCTATTTAGCTTAGAATTGTCCAACGACTTCAGAGAACTCAACGTTGGTTCTGACAGCAACAAAGTTCAACTGAATGAAGTTAATTGATCGAGCTGGTTTGATGTAAATGTCACCAACAAACTCATTCCTATCAATTACTCCTGCAGTATTATTTGTTTCGTCACAAACAACTTTGAAGTCAAAAATACCACGTCGACCTTGAACATCCCGTAGGAAAGGCTCGACTAGATTTCTGAACTGAGCTCTTGTGAATTCGTCGTTAAATTCAAACAATGTGAATTTAGCAGCTGTTGCAATTGCTTTCTCAAGAACAATGAACAATCTACGAACATTGATTCTATCAAATGCACTAGGCTTATCCAACAATGTCTTATCTCCAAACAAGATTGTACCTTGTCCTGGGAATGTTGTTATTGGATTGATACCATTTTTGTAGAGAACATCTCTGTCTGCTTTATCAGCATTGTAAGCATTCTTAACTACATTTTTGATAACACCTCTGTTGAAACCAGCTGGAGAGTACCATGGGTCTCTTGTATTATCTGATCTAACCATCAGACCTGCAACATCACCATTGTATGGAACATAGCGGTAGACATCATTGTATCTATCGTACTGATACTTATAAGCACCATCCATTATACCATATGAAGATGAAGTTAATGCATTTCTGAAGTCGACAGTATTTGCAGACTCGTTACCAAAGTTATTGATAACATCAGCTTTGTCTGGTGATACAACTACCACACAGTCTTTTCTTGCTTCTGCAATATTGTCAATGATGTAGTTTGGCCATTGATGACCATGAGTGCCACCTCTTGCCTTACCAGTTAACACTATTGATATATCAATATCTTCTGGATTCTTAAACACATCAATTGCAGCAGATAACTTTCCAATTGCAACGTTTGCTTCACCACTATCTGAATCACCAGTTATTGTGAATGAAGTTACGTTTGCTGATCCACCATCACGACCTATAGTAAACGATCTTGTGAATGGAGTTGTATTCGTTACAGCAGAATTTGACATATTAACAGCTGTGTTGTTATAGCCAGCTGTTGAGTTTTGTGTTTCAGATCCTGCTCGAACTTTTTTACCTCCGTTAAGGACCCATTGGGACTGGTTATCAATTACATTATAGTAGTAGATTGATTCACCAGACTCATCCTTAGCATCAGTTGCTCGAGATAAACCTTCATACTTTTCTAATATCTGACCTTTAACTCCTGTGATGTCACCATCTTGGTCTACTACAACTATGTGTAGTTCATCAGATGCATCTGAGTTATTAGCAACGTTATTAGTATACAATGTAGTACCAGGAGCTTTATCAAAGTTTCCTGCATATTCCCACTTACGAGTTACAGAACCTGAAACCAAATTTTGTGAGAAAGCTGTACTTAATGTATATTTTTCTTGTAATGTTAAGTTTGCTGTAGCAGTAAAGATGGTGTCATTGTTGTTTTCATGAAGAGCACCACTAGTCGATGTGGAACCTACAGCTGTGATAACTCTTTCAACTGTACCAATTGAAGAATTACCTAAAACAATAACATCACCAACAGCAAAGCTAGACATAACATTAGCAACAGTATTTTGAGCAAGAAGATACTCAGCAACTGTTACGTTACTTGTTTCTGTGAAACCTGTTTTGACGTCTGCAGCTTTGATAACTACTTCTGTGTTACCAACTGCAACATCTAAATCAACGTTTGAAATACCTGAAACGTTGTTTGAAACTGATGATTCGAACGCACCAGAACTATCACAAACAGATATCTTTAATGAGTTACCAAGTGAACCAGGATACTTTGCTAAGAAAGAAGCATCACCTGGAACTGTAACATCATTGTCATAATGATCTCTGTTCTTTATTAAGATAGTATGTGATGAGTTACTAGAGTCTACTGATGTAGCAGGGTTCTGCAACACAGTAGCATTAAGAGCCGTAGCTGCAACAGCTCGGCTGACGTACAATTGATTCCCGTACGCTAGGAAGTTGGCAGCAGTGAAAAACGTTTCGAAACAAGTACCATCTGGCTTATGAAACCTTGATGTTAACTCTTCTTCAGAAGAAATCAAAGTTGCTACTTCCACAGGACCCCATCTAAATGTTCCTGCAAAAGCACCTTCCGTTGTTGAAACGGCAGGTACAATGGTAGTTAGATCTATTTCCGAAACATTTACACCAGGACTTACTTGGAATGCCATGGCTTAATTCTCCTTCATTAAGGTTTTGAAAAGCATATATGCTTCTGATTATTTATAAAAAGACAACCTTTTACGTTAGAAGATGCCATTTGTTCACATCCATTTCTTCATGTTGAGTAACAATCCTTAGGTATGCATCATACTCATCATCCATTTCTTTTTCAGTATAGAAACTACTCATCCACTGTTCGTAGTATGGAGGTCTTATTGAGTAAGTTGGATTTGTTCGTTTACCAACAGCAACATATTTAGATAGATTTTTAAAATGTATAATTTTGTAGTTTGTATCTACTTCTAAAAGTTTTTGTAATTCTAAGTTAGAATGTTCAAGTATAAATTTTTTACGATACTTTGACATGCTTAAATGATTTGCATTTGTAACTGCAGAACACAATCTTTCATATGGGTTTCTCATAACAACAACTTTTTCTTCTGTGTTGCTTGTTTCAAAAGATTTATAATGATCATCCTCATAAGAAAATTTGTATGGTCTCTTGTATCCAAAGTGTTCATACATACTGGTATGACCACATCTTGTATATGCTATTACACAAATTTTTCCACTATCATAAAAGAACAACTACCACGAACCTTCAATCTCATATGGTGTATCAACAATCAAAGAGTCACTACTGTACTTTTGCATATCATCATCTGGATCTGTAAAACCATCTTGGAAGAATCCAAAAGGTAACATATCTTCTTCCAGTGCCTTTTCATTTGCAGCAAGCAAGTTCTTTCTTATATCAATGTCTGTCATTTCCTTGAAGTATTCTTGACCTGTCAACCAAGCAAACAATACTAATGACATTACTAAGTCATCATTATAACCTTCCTCTGCAGCATAACTTTGTCCTCTAACAACAAATGCTGTAAGCTCTTTTAGTATTTCAAAGTCATTAATTACTAATCTATCATTTTCTATTATAGTTTTGAGAGATGCACAACCAACTCTTTTCAATTGTTTAGTTGTTCGAACTCCAAGTTGTTGTGACTTGCCACCAAATCCAGCTGTAAGTAATTGTCCAGATCTGCCTTTCCATTCAGCTGTAAGTATTCCTTCATACTCTAACTCATGATGAAGTATATCAGCAACTTGTTGGCCAATGTCATTTATTTCTACTAGAACAATAGCATCATTATACTTACGTGCAATATCGTAAATAATATTAGGGTATAACATCGGACTAATAATGTTGGATCTATACGTACACACAACTTCATAAGGTACAGCAGTACAGTCGCAGACAGTAAATGCACTATAATCATTACCAATGCCTCTGGAAGTATCAACAGAGATGGCATATACATGTCCTTTTACAACTTCTTTCCATATTTTTACATTCTCATTTTGTGCAATTGGATCATGAAAGACCAATGATGCAAGTTTACTTGGATTGATTAATGTATTTGATGAACCTATAAAGTCACATTCAAACTCTTGTCTGAATTGTTCTTCACTAGTGTTCTTGATAGTTTGTTCTCTCCAAGCCTCATCTCTACCTGGTACAGCAGACCAATGAACTTGAATAGGTACATATTCATTTCTTCCTTCTTCAGCATCTACCCACAACTTGTAAAACAAGTTCATACCTTTAGGAGTAGATGTAATCATAACTCTTGATGTTCTACCAGATGATATAGTAGGATAAACAGATGCAAAGAATTCTTCTTGTAGCTGTGCATCAACAAATGCAAATTCATCAAGATAGACAAGAGAGAATGAGCCACCTCGTATAGCAGATGATGATGTTGAACTTGCTAGAACTTTACTTCCATTTTCTAATTCAAGACTACCTTTATTCCATTCAACTAAACCTTGTTGCAACCAATGTGGTAACCATTCATATGCCATCTGTAGTCTACTTAGAATCTCTCTAGCTGTACTTGCTTTGTTAGCCAATATAGCACAATTGAATGATTCATTGAATAAGATAAACCAAAGTATAACAGCAACCATGGTTGTCGTCTTACCTGACTGCCGTGGCATCTTACATATAGAGAAACGATTATGAACAACAGACTTCATAATGTCTAATTGAAAGTCATATAAGTCAAGAGGTACAACACCTTCATCGATGTTGACAATCTTCATATATGTACGACAGAAGTATTCAATATCCTTAGAACATCTTACAAGTTCTTGGATTTGTTCTTCTGTATAATCTAGTTTAACTCCAGCTTTTTTGAGTCTGGGATTACCTAGATAGATTTCATTCGGGGATAATTCCACGCTCTTTCAACTTTGTTCTGTTGTTTAGATGTTCAGACACTATAAGATCTTTTGATTGTCCATGGTACCTAACACCATAATTTTCTTGAATCATAGCTTCTGCCATGAGCATCCACCTACCTGACGTAGAATGATATACTTCAAAGTCACCTAATATTCTTCCAAATTTTCCTTTTTCATCCTTGAAAGATTTGAACTTCTTACAATTGACAAGATACTTTTCAACTTGCTCTTTTGCTAGTATACCATATTTTTTCTCAATAGGATCAGACGTTCTTGATTCTGGTGTATCTATTCCCATAATACGAATACGTTGGTTTCTTAACCA
>CEOH01012257.1_pt1 | contig 16530 bp, 22 predicted proteins | sample 530311 | NCBI WGS metagenome assembly CEOH01 (sample SAMEA2619923, study PRJEB7988) | marine metagenome | biome: marine biome (ENVO:00000447); feature: deep chlorophyll maximum layer (ENVO:xxxxxxxx); material: "saline water (ENVO:00002010), including plankton (ENVO:xxxxxxxx)" | depth 60 m
AGTAAACAGGCTTGTCGAACACGAAGAAGTCGGAGTGGCATACGCAGATTACGAAAATCGTTTTCCACATTTTTACAAAAGAGAATTCAAGCCTTCGTATCACCTTCAGGGCTTAAGATCTAATTGCATGGTTCATAGTAATTCTCTAATCAAAAAAACATATCTAGAGCAAGTCAAATTACCCAATGGAGAGTTTTTTGACAGTAGATTGCACGGCCCAGCCAGTCAAGGTTTTATAGGATGTACGGAAGATTATGACCTATGGCTTAGGCTGTCTAAAGTCTGTATCATCACACATGTACCAGAATGTTTAGGTGTAGCCAATCAACACGGGAACAATCAGTCTATGAAAATGACGACAGAAATATTCAATGAGCAAGCTAAAATTTTAGGAACTAGATAGTGCCAAGATTTGTAACATCAATAACAAACAAAAAAGAAGCAACGCCAAAGAATGGAATCTGCGTTGCGATACTTTCTGCTGGCAACGGTAGCAGAATTAAATCTTACGAACCCAGAAGTTTATTAAAAATCAAGGGACGCTATCTAATCGACCATCAGGTTGATACCTTAAATGAATGTTTTGAACATCCCGAAATCATAAGTGTTGTCGGCTGTCATGCCAATAGAGTCATCAAAAAGTCTAAAGGCAGGACTAGAATTATTGAAAACCAACTATATGAGGAAAGCAATTCTTCAGAAAGCTTAAGACTTGCATTTAATAACAGTCAATGTACAAACATGCTTTTTATGCATGGTGATTTGTATTTCAATGAACACACCCTGCGAGTACCTTTTGATAAATCCTTTGTAATAATAGATACTAAACAGAGATTCAAAGATAACGAAGTGGGACTAACAAAGCATAACGGAATGTTGACTACTCTGTCATATGGGCTTCCGCACAAGTGGGCACAGATAGCTTTTGTGACAGGAAATGAATATAAAATATTAAGACAAATATTTAATAAGTACGAGTGTCAGGACAAGAAAAAGTTGTCTTTTGAAATTATAAATATGATACTGGAAGCGGGTGGAAATTTTCTTTGCCACGAGCCTAGAAACATGACAATTAAAGAAATAGACCGAATAAAGGATATAAAATGAAAGTACTAATTTCTAGTGATGGAATACATGCACACTTCTATCAGAGAAAAGCTTGGCTCAATGCTTTTAGTGCATGTGGAATTCAGGCTGGTTTTTGGGACTGCAAGAATGTAACACCGTTTGATGTCTTCGATAGTTTTGAGCCTGATGTATTTTTAGGCCAATCATATAACCTAACTCCCGGATTATTAAAGTGTATTTACGAAAGGCCACATCTCAAAATAGGACTGCGTGCAGGTGACTGGGGTTCATACCAGTATACACCTGAAGACAGGGTTCTTTATTGCTCGCAGCAAGAAGTAGACATTTTAGCGAAGTTAAAAGAACAGACTGGACAGCCTAACTTTGTACATATTCATTATCCGCAAGACGCTGTTAATCAGACACACAATAAATTTAGAGAGATAGGTATTGATCCTATATCGCTAATGATGTGTGCTGACACCTCCGACTATAGTGGTGCTGTAGTTGAGGACGAACTAAAATGCGACATAGGTTTTGTGGGCGGATTCTGGCCCTATAAAGGTCAAGTTATCGAACCCTACCTCTTTCCACTACTACATCCAGTTGGGAAGTACAAAGCGAAAATTTTTGGAAATCAACCTTGGAACGTAAATCAGTTCTGCGGATTAATATCAGACGAGAGAGTAAAAAATTTATTTGTATCTGCTAAAATATGCCCCAATCTAAGCGAGCCTCATGCACAAAGACACGGCTTTGATGTTAACGAGAGAATCTTCAAAATTTTATATGCCGGAGGATTCTGTATCTCTGATAATGTTAAAGGTTACGGAATATTTGGAGATGGTATTGTTATAGCGAATAACCCCAAAGACTTTGCGGACCAAGTAGAACATTATTGTCACAACGAAGATGAACGGATAGAGATCGCAAAAAGGGGGCATCGTATAGTGGCTGAAAACCACACTGGTTTCCACAGGGTCGCTCAGATCCTATCACAGCTTGGTTATGAAGATTTGTCAAATAAAATTGTAAATACATATAAGGAAAACATACATGCCAGATAAAGTTCTAGTGACTGGTGCTAATGGTTTTTTAGGTAAGGCTGTAACGCATGAACTTAAAAAGGACAAGGATCAAACGATAATAGCACTTAACGGTAGAGAAGAGTGGGATCTCACGAAACAAAAACACGTTGACTATATACTTAAGCAATTTGAGCCAGACGCTGTTGTTCATTTAGCGGCAGTTTGCGGTGGTATCGGTATCAATAGAGAACAGCCCGGAAAGTTCATGTTTGACAATCTGTGTATGGGAATGAACCTAATTGAATCATGCCGCAAATATGGAAAGCTAAAAAAGTTTGTGATGGTTGGAACCGTCTGTGCATACCCAAAGTTTACACCAGTTCCTTTTAGCGAGGATGATTTATGGAACGGCTATCCGGAAGAAACCAACGCACCATACGGAATCGCAAAAAAAACCCTAACAGAACTTCTGATAGCTTATCATAAACAGTATGATTTTCAGTCTACAAATCTTATACCTGTAAATATGTATGGCCCGAATGATAATTTCAATCCGGCAAGCAGTCATGTTATTCCGGCACTTATATTAAAAGTAGACAGAGCCATGCAAGTCGGAAAGAACAACATAGAGCTATGGGGAACTGGAAACGCTAGTAGAGAGTTCCTATATGTTGATGATTGTGCCAAAGCTATTAAAAAATCACTAGATATTAACACAACGCCACACCCTATAAATGTTGGAACCGGTAGTGAAATAGCCATTAAGGATTTGGCTACCATGCTTGCTGATATAATGGGTTACGAAGGAAGTATTTCTTACAACGACAGTTTCCCGGATGGGCAACCTAGAAGATGTTTAGATACAAATAGAGCGTTCAAGGTTTTGGGATTTGAAGCCCAAACAGAGCTATACGAAGGATTAAAAAATACGGTCAGTTGGTATTATAAAAACAAGGGCAAGGAGAAGTTCGTTGATTACTTCGATAATATTCAGTAAAGATCGACCTTTACAAGTAGACCTCACGTTAAAGAGTATATACAAAAACTTTTCCCAATCTACGTCTAATATTGTGATATACGATTGCTCCCCAGAATTTGAGGATGCATACGATACATTAAGGGAAGAGCATCCAAACACTCAGTGGTGGAAGCAGCAGAAATCATTATTTAAAGATGTGTGGGTAGCTGCTGGGTTTACAGAAAATAAGTTAATATGCTTCTTCACAGACGATGGTATTATGTTCTCGGAGTCTCCTATTATACAAGAGGACTTATTTACGATTTGCAAGCAAGTAACCTGCTTCTCTTTACGTATGGGTCTAAACATTAATTCCAGAAGTCATATGGGGAGTACTTTTGTAGATGCTCCACAATCGGATTTAGCTATATTAAATGACAGCCTTCTTATCTGGAAGCGAACCGCTCCAGCGTACGGTTCGTACTGGTCTTATTCTCTGTCTGTAGATGGCCACATTTTTAGACAAGCAGACTTGTTAGACATGTTGGGTGAACTAATATATCTTGAAGGGTATAGAAAATGGCGACAAAATCCCAACGAGCTAGAAGCGGCACTTCAAAGATTCTGGACTTCAGGACGCCAGTACATGATTTCGCATCAAAACAGCGTTTATGTGAACAGCCCCAACAATAGAGTCTCAGAATCTGCTATAGATAATAGTAGTGGAGATGCGTATCACTACTCCGATAAGCATTTATTACAACTTTTTACGGAAGGTAAAAGAATAAATTTAGACCTTCTAGACAGCAATGTTCTCAGTCAGATTACATGTCCTCACACAGAAATTGATATCTTAAAGGGACTACAATGATATTTAACCTACCACAAATACACTATAATTTTCCAATTAAGGGTGTAATGCACGTTGGTGCTTTTGCCGGTGAAGAAATTAACCAATACAGAAGTCTCGGACTATGTAATACCATTATGTTTGAGCCACAAGAGCACTTATATAATGATATTAAAAGCAGATGTATCATTGATGAAAAGATATACAATGTTGCATTAGGGTCTGAGAGAGGCACTAAAGAGATGTACATATCCTTCAGGGAAGGTGGTGTGTCTCATGGTTCAGGTGCTTCAAGCTCTTTACTTAAACCTAAAGTGCATTTAGAAGAGCATCCAGAGGTAACCTTTCCGGAAACCACGATGGTTGAAGTACATACTCTAGATGACTATTACGATCCTCAATATAATTTTTTGAATATTGATGTTCAAGGATATGAACTAGAAGTGCTAAAGGGTGGCACAAAAACTCTCGAAAATATTGACGCCATGATACTTGAAGTTAATAGAGCCGAGGTATACGAAGGTTGTCCAATGGTAGAGGATCTAGATAACTTTTTAGGGGATTTTGGTTTTCAGCGTATAGCTGAGGCTTGGCAATCTAAAAGCTGGGGAGACGCATTATATGCAAGGAATTAGTATTGTAACTGGTACTCTGGATAGGCGTGAGTATTTAGAAGACTTAATTAAAAATACGGTAGATTCAGACGACAGGCTTGAGCTTGTACTGGTTGACGGCGGAAGCACTGATGATACAATAAGTTTACTGGAAAAGATAAATCATCCAAGAGTTAAATTGGTGAACTATGGTCAACGAAGCTCTTACCCGCACTACATGAACTTGGGTATACATAACGCCTCTCATGAGCTTATATGTCAATGGAATGATGACGTTCTCTTAGTTAATGATTGGGACGATGTATTTAATGAGATAGACGAACATGATGCATACCTGTTTAATTGGAAAGAGGGATCGGTTAATGATATAAATGATCCAGCTTGGCTAACGTGTAATCAGATGAGAGACAATGGGTGGATTATATGTAACAATGCCGACCATAAGTACCCCCAAATGGCTGGAGAAAAAATAGGCGAGGTAGTTATGAATTACGGGATATATAAAAAGGATGTGTTTAGGCAGTACGGAATGTATAACGAGGGATACCGTTATTACTGTGCGGATGGAGAAATGTCTATGCGAGCCTACTACAGCGGGGCTAAATTTAAGACCTGCACAAACATAAAGGTCTGCGTGCTACCCGCCGAAAAGAGGGCGATACTAAGACAAGAAGACCTGAAACTATACACTCAACACTGTGCCTACTATACGATGCCTTCGCAGATGACCGGATGTTCTATAAAAGAAGTATTTGGCGATGGTGAATATCTAAAATGAAAAAACTAATTTCCTTCTGCCTGTATGGTGATCATCCCAAATATATTATGGGATTTTATAAAAACATAGAACTCAAAAATCAGTTCTACCCAAACTGGGACATTATACTTTTTTATGATGGTTCTGTTGATAATAGGCATATTCAGGCCTATAAAGACATGGGAGTTATTGTTAGGGAGGTGTCAGGTTGTGGAGTACATCCAACCGCATGGAGATTTCTTGCGTTTGATGAGGAGAACGTTTCTAGGGTTATTTTTAGAGACGCCGATTCTAGACTAAGCTCAAGGGAAGCAGACGCCGTAAAAGACTGGGAGATCAGCAATAAGCCCCTCCATATAATGAGAGACCACCCCAATCACCACAACTTAGACTATCCTATTTTTGCGGGGATGTGGGGTATAGCGGGAAGGAGCAAGGATAAGCTTACCATGCTAGATCTCATACTTCAATATCAAGGTGGGGCTAGGGATTATACTATGGAGTTCGATAGGGGTCATTCACAAAGAAACTGGGGAACGGATCAACACTTCTTACGAGACTGTGTTTACTCCTCACTTGGAACGGAAGAGCACTCGCTAATCCATGAAGGATATGACTACATGCAAAAAGCTAACTCTCAAAAAAGAGAGTATTGGTCTATGGACTTTCCTACCGCAAGAAATGATAACTTTAATTTTATAGGGGAAATATTTAATTGCGAGTGGGACGGCTCTGAATCTAGAGAAAACTATCATAAGGATATTATTAGATGCACTTAATAGCACACAGAGGAAACACACATGGGTCAAATCCAGCGAGAGAAAATACTCCTGAGTATATAGAAGAAGCTATAGACAAGGGGTTTGATGTTGAAATCGACATAAGAGCACAACGTCATGCCGACTCTAACTGGACATATAGGTACATACTGGGTCACGATCAGGGGGATATCCAAGTGCCATACGAGTGGCTATTACAGCACGCCGACAAGCTTTGGGTACACTGTAAAGACCTAGCGTCACTACGTGCATTGTATGGCAGCCCTCTAAATTATTTCTGGCATCAAGAAGACGATTTCACATTAACTAGCCAAAACATTATCTGGACTTACCCGCTAAAGAACGTAACGGACAAAAGCGTTATAGTTTGTTTCACAAAACAAGAGGCCGAATCTTATATTGAAAACTATCCTGTGTTTGGAATCTGTTGTGACTGGGTTGGAGAGATATGAATATAGTAGTTATTGGCGAGTGTTGTAAAGACATCTATATATATGGCTCCTGTAATAGACTGTGTCCAGAAGGCCCAGTTCCGATTTTCATTCCTGAGCGTAAGCAAGAGTATTCAGGAATGGCGGGCAATACATATGAAAACCTAAAACAGATGTGTAGCGATGATGATGATGTTGATCTGGTGTGTCAGTTCGACACTTATCATTTCGCAATGACTAAAACTAGATATGTAGATGAAACTAGCAACCAGCTATTACTAAGAATAGACGAGGGAGATGAGACACACCCCTTTACCGAGCGTAGAAAAGAAGATATAATTTCAAAATTTTGCGGCTTTAAAAAAGAAAAAGCAGACCTACTAATCGTTTCGGATTACTGCAAAGGATTTCTTAGTGAGCAAGACTTATTGGATATATCTGTGATTGCGGAAATATCTATTCTAGATACCAAAAAGAAATTGTCACAAAGAGTAATTAACTCATTTAACTTTGTAAAAATGAACGAAACTGAATTCAATAAAAATAAAAACATATTTGAAACACTTTCTAACCAAATGCGTGCGATAGTTACCAAGGGATCTAAAGGAGTTTTTCATATGGGAATTGAATATCCACCTCCAAAAATTCATCAGACATTTGACGTATCGGGGGCGGGGGATGTATTCACCGCTGGCTTTGGCTACAATCTGGCTTCAGGAAAAAGCGTGAAAGATTCCATAACGGCAGCACAGCAGTACTGTTCTAAGGTAATTCAAAAAAGAGGAACATGCGTCTATGAAAAAAATATGGACTAATGGATGTTTCGATGTTTTGCATATTGGCCACATAAAAATGTTGCAATTTGCACGCTCGTTGGGTGATAATCTCATAGTGGGAATTGACAGCGATAAAAGAGTTGCATCGCTAAAAGGAAGCGATAGACCCATAAATAATCAGAATGATAGAGTAGAGTTTCTTCGTAGCATAAAATATGTTGATGACGTTTTTGTTTTTAACTCTAAAGAGAACATGTGCGACATCCTAATCAGAGAAGAAATAACTGATATGGTTATTGGTGAAGAATATAGAAACAAAGAAATAACAGGAAATGATATAGTGCCAAACATACACTTCTTTCCAAAAATAGAGGGATTTTCTACAACGGAGATAATCAATGAAATCGGATCATAAATTTGTAAGCAAGGATTGGGGCTACGAGATATGGGTTGAAAACAATAACCTTTATTGCTGTAAGCATCTTCATGTCGTTCCCGGAAAGTGGTGTTCTTTTCATTATCACGAAGATAAAAAAGAAACATTTTATGTTATAGAGGGTGAGTTGCTTTTAATACGTGCTAGATATAACCAATCTTTAATAGAAAAAATAAAGGACTCAGCAGACCCCAGATGGGACTGGAAGCATAGCTATGAACAAAAATCTGATCTATACTACCAGTTTCAAACTGAAGTTCTTAAAAAGGGAGACAGCTTAACAATCGAGCCTCGTATTATACACACCTTTACTACTAATCTTTCTAGGCCTTGCGACTTTATAGAAGCCTCCACGCAACATAAAGATTCAGATTCTTATAGGATTATTAGATGAAAGAAAACGCTATATTTCTAGGACACTTAGGCTTGGGAGACCATATAATATGTCAAGGAATTGTAAATAGTCTATCAACCCTATATGACGAGTTCTATGTGATATGCAAACCTCAGAATGTCGCTTCTGTAAAACATATGTGCAAAAAACTAAGGAACGTATTTACTATTGAGGCTTCCGATGACCATCAAGCCGTAATCGAGACATTACTATTCGATGGAAACTGCATTAAAGTTGGCAGCTTTGGCGAAGACTGGTATTACATGCCAGAAAGTTTTGACGAGGTTTTTTATAGACAGGTGGGAATGAATATCTCAGATTCATTTAATTGGAAAATTGAAGACGGTGACCACAGCAAGCATGTATTAAGAAAACTGTACCCTGAACGAGATTTCTGTTTTGTTCATGACGATCCGTCAAGGGGGTTCCATATAAATCCAAACACAGAGCTGCCAATAGTCAGAAACGTAATACAATCAGAGACTGTTTTTGACTACATGCCATTACTTAGAGAGGCTAGCGAAATTCATTGTATGGATAGCTCGTTCGCATTAATGATAGATAGATCCGATATAGAAGAAAACTTATTTTTGCATAGAAGTATTAGAAAAGAACATGGAGTTCCTACATACCAAAAGAAATGGAAAATAGTATGAAAGATTTTTTATTCTTCAATTATTCTTGGGTTCCAAACTCTACATTATATTTTCAGTCATTTATAGATGCTGGATACGATTGTGATATAGTAACGGAACTAAATCTAGGGAGCTGGCAGCCTACGTGTAAATACAGAGCTGTAGTCGTTTATCTACATGAACCAAATCAGCTGCCAATTATTAACTACTGGTTAGACCAAAGCGAGTTCCTCAAAGATTCGTTTTTAATTCAGCACGATACTACCGATTTTCAGGACGTGCAACACTGGACTAATAGAAAACCAGATCTAGTCATGCAAAGAGAGCTTTTTGACGGTTCTCAAAACCCCAGAGGGGCAACAGTGGAGCCGTTTCATTTTCCTATACCCTCTATGTATGATTCTTCATACGAGCAAAATAATGACGTAATGTTCTATGGTTGTATGACCAATGAGATACGTAGACCCTTTACTGAAAAGATACTAGAACTATCACAAGGTTCTCTCAGTCATTTGAAGTGGGACATTAAAGTTACTGGAAACGGACAGAGAACTCCGGAAGAGTATAGAAGGGCAATCAACCAGTGCAAGATAGGTCTACATTACTTTGGTAATTCAAGGGACTCAATTCGTATATGGGAAATAGCCGGAACTAAAGCGGCAATCATTATGCCCAAACTAAGAATGACATCTGTATCAGAAGGGTATATGCCATTTAACGAGTACGTGGCTATTGAAGATGATTTCTCGGACTTAGAAGAAAAGATACTTTACACTTTAGAGGACGACAGATGGAAAAATATAGGAGAACAATCATTTGAGGCCTTTGAGAAAAGACACTCTCCAAAGCATTGTTTCAAATATTATCATAATGTAGTTGAGAGACATATGGAGCAATCAAGAATATGAATTGCCTATTGTTAACAGGTCATGTAAGAAGCTTTGACAAATGCGTACATAGTATATTAGATAAATTCTGCGATAACCATACGGATATTTACGCTTGTACATGGGACGACAGAGGGCACTACTCCCTACAAGAAAAGTTTGGTATACCAATTAAAAAACAACTCATACTGACACCAAAACGTGAAAAATCATTTATTACCATAGACAGGCCAGATGATGTTTTTACAGTTAATCAAACGGCCATAAAGCACTGGAGAATGGGCTGGGTTGAAAGACTGAGAAGTCAGTGGTATTGCGTCAAGAGAGGGTTTGAACTTCTGGATGACTATTCTAGTTATGATGTTATAATTAGATGTAGATTTGATTTACAATTCACAGATACTGAACTTGATTTACAGGACTGTGACCATATTAATATACCTAAACCAAATTCTCCAAATTTATACAATGACCATTACGCTTGGGGAAATGCTGATGTAATGCAAAAATACTGTACTATGTTTGACCACATTTATGATATGTATCTAAAAGAAAACGTCAATATATCACATGCTGAGAACATGCTAAAGTTTTACATGGAAAAATTTTTAAATCCAGTACAAACAAAAATAGATAACTCGGAGTATTCTGTAATAAAGGTGCTGCATGACAAAACAAGGATTAGATAAGACTATAATAGTACAGGGCAAGATATTCCCGACTACCGAGCAACTTATACGAAACTTAAGGAAAGTGTCTGACGCAAGAATTATAGTTTCTACTTGGGTAGGCGAAGAAATATCTGTGGACGATATAGATAATTGCATTACTCTATTTTTACAAGATCCGGGTGCTGGGCCAATCCAGAACTTCTCTAGGCAGCTTTACGGAGCCAATCAAGCACTAGGACTTGTGGATAGAGGGCTGGTTGCGAAGATTAGATCTGACGTAATGTGTGATAAAGATATATTTTCGGTCTACAATCAGACGCCGTCCAGCCTATCGCCACTTCGACATAAAATCTTCATATCAAACGTTATGTCTTGCGTACCAGAGTTTAGGGTGTTTTCACCATCGGACTGGATATATTTAGGTGAACATGAAGACATCAAGGAATGGTTTGATATAGAGGAGCAGAGTAAATCAGTTTTCCAGTATGTCGATTGTTGCGAACAAATTTTCTGCGTAAGCAATTTACTAAAACAGAGAAAAGATATTGACCTCAATCAAATAACACAAAGAAACGATAAAAATAAGTTACTAACAAGCAAATTCTTTGAGCAAAATTTTGTTTTTGTTGGGACTCGGAATGGTTTTGGTGCTATAATAGGTAGGTACCCTAATCATCTAGATACAGATAGTCGATTTATAATACCGGAGATTTCATGATAAAATTAATCGCATTTGACCTTGATGGAGTTCTTGTTAATAGTAGAGAGCTACATTATGAGGCCTTAAACAGAGCACTAGAAGAAATTGAACCAAGCATGGTTATAGATAGGCAAGAGCATCTGTCTACTTACGATGGTAGAACCACTACTGAAAAATTAAAGCTACTTACTAAGCACAAGGGGCTAGAAGAATCAAAATACGATTGTATCTGGAAAGCAAAGCAAGATCATACAGCCATACTCATTCAAGAAATGCAACCAGATGAAGACAAAATAAATATACTTAAAAGCCTAAGAGAAAGAGGCTTTACGATACACGTCTGTTCTAACTCTATAAAGCAGTCATTAAGACTAATGCTAACTAGAAAAGGCTTGATAGAATTTGCAGATGAGCTTTTTTCTAATGAGGATGTAATAAACCCAAAACCTCACCCAGAAATATATATGCGAAGCATGATAAAGGCTGGCGTATCTCCTAAAGAAACCTTGATTGTAGAAGACTCTCATGTCGGCAGAAAGGCCGCAATGGAGTCGGGAGCGTTCTTACATGCAGTTAGAAATCAAGACGAAGTGCTATTAGATAGAATACTAGAAGACATTGAGTCGATAAAAGAAAATAATAAATCAATTAAACCTAAATGGCAGGGAGGAAAAATGAATGTACTAATACCAATGGCTGGGGCTGGATCTAGATTTGAGAAGGCTGGGTACACATTTCCTAAGCCTCTAATTGAAGTGCAGGGCAAACCTATGATTCAAGTTGTGGTTGACAATATTAATATTGACGCACGCCACATATTTATTGTGCAGAAATCACATTATGAAAAATACAATCTTGAAAACACGCTTAAGGCTATAGTCAAAAACTGTGAGATTATTCAGGTGGACGGTATTACGGAAGGGGCGGCATGTACCACACTACTAGCCAAAGAGCTAATTAACAATGATGAGCCACTACTGATGGCTAACTCAGATCAATTTGTAGAGTGGGACTCCAATAAATTCATGTACTCTATGATTGGCGACACTATTGATGCCGGAATATTGACTTTTGAATCCACACACCCAAAGTGGAGCTATGCAAAATTAAATGACGACGGGTTTGTTTCCGAGGTTGCTGAAAAAAATCCAATTAGCAACCTAGCTACGGTGGGGATTTATTATTGGAACAAGGGAAGCGACTATGTTAAATACGCTGAACAAATGATAGAAAACAACACTAGAGTAAATAATGAATTTTATGTTTGTCCCGTGTTTAATGAGGCGGTCAAAGATAACAAGAAGATCAAAACCTACGATATTGAAAAAATGTGGGGTTTAGGAACCCCTGAAGATCTGGAAACATTTAATAAGTATTACGAGGAAGGTTAATGATAAATATATCAGCAGTCGTGGAGGACTTGAGCACATCCCAAAAGTCTTTCTACCTAATTAAAGAGTTTAATAGGATGTCAGAAAACACCGACATCTCTACTTCCGTGTTTTTTCTTAAACCATCCATACCTCCGGTAGCACCGTTTTTTGCGTGCAGGGGATCGTATGCTCTTGGTACATATCACGGGGTAGCCATATCTACGACGTTAAAAGAAACAGAGGTTATGCTAAAATCTAGTAATGCCAGTAATAAATACTTTTATGTTTGGGATTTAGAATGGCTATATAACTCCTTATACTTCGAGCGAGCCATGAGGATAATGAGAGACGATAGATTAAAAATAATCGCAAGAAGCAAATCTCATGCAATAGCTATAGAAAATTTCTGTAACAAAAAGCCAATAGGTATAGTTGCAGACTGGAATAAAGATCAATTACTGGAGGTAATAAAAAATGAGTAAGCATATAGACGAATCCTATGTTATTAAGCAATACAGTAATGGCTCAAGTACAATAGCCATAGCTAAGGAGCTAAACACATATCCCAAAAAGATAGAACGAATACTTAAAAAGAATGGGACTTCGATGAGAAGCCGTTCTGAGTCTCAATCCCTAGCTATCAAGCAAGGAAGAGCCAAGCACCCAACAAAGGGAACAAAGAGAACCGAAGAGGAAAAGAATAAGATAAGTAAGGGTGTAGAACAGGCTTGGAAAGACATGTCGGCTGAGGACAAGGAGCAGTTCTGCGAATCCGCGAGAAACCGTTGGGAGAACATGGACCCGATGAAGAAGCGTGAGATGCAGGAAAAGGCTGGCAGAGCATTAAGGATGGCGTGTCTAGAGGGATCGAAACAAGAGAAGTTTTTAAAGGGAAAACTTGAAGAACTAGGTTACGAAGTGGTCATGCATAAGAAAGGATTAATTGAAGGAAATTTTGAAATTGACTTGCTTTTACCGGAGATAAATACTATAATAGAGGTAGACGGACCGCAGCATTTCTTGCCGTTATTTGGCGAAGATAAGCTCGCAGAGGTTGTTAAAATGGACAGCATTAAAAACGGTCTATTAATCTCTAAGGGGTTTTGCGTTATCCGTGTCAAATATCTTTGCAAGCATATTTCGAGAAGTGTAGAAAGAAGATTGTGGGATTTAGTTTCTAAGGAAATTGAAAAGGTGGAATGCGGTTTTCCACCCAAGCATAAACGTTTTATTGAACTGGAGATTAAATAAATGTCGGAATTGGATTTGTTTGATGTTGAGAGCATCAAGGAAGGGACTAAAGAGGAATATACGGAAAAAGACGAGTACATGGGTCCAGCATATGGATCGGAAGAGTGGAATGATTACGTCATGAGTAAGTTTCACAAGGGTGAATTATTTGATGGTAATCCTACCTGTGCTGGTCTACGAAGAGTTGCTGAAGAACTTTTAGGAACGATTGTTGTTAGTAGACCTTCTCAGGTCTGGCCCGCTACAGACCCAGACGGTCCGGGTAGAGCTACAGTTGTTTTTGAAGTAGTCGTCGATTGGATGGACTCAGGACAACTCAGGACTTTTTCTGATGTTGCGGATGTATGGCATGGTAATACAGATGACTTATTCTGTGCTCACCCTGTCGCTACCGCTAGTACCAGAGCAGAAGGTAGGGCATTAAGAAAGGCTTTGAAAGTCAAGTGTCTAGCCGCTGAGGAACTAGCAAAGAAAGACGTAGCGTCTATCGTACGTCAAACGGTACAGAAACCAACTGATGGAGAGTGGAAGGAAAACGATCCGATTAGCACACCTCAAATTAACTTTATAGATGCTAAATGTAAGCAATTAGATATTGATGCTATGGCGTTTATTAACTCAGGAGAGGGAGCATATGAGTCGATCAAGGAAGTAACTAAGGATACAGCGAGTAAAATGCTCGGATTGTTAAACGAATATCAAACTAAAACTAAAGACATTCCCGAAAATATTAACGGGTATGATCAAAACTGGAGGTAAAAAATGAAAGTAACTTATCGAAGCGGTAAACTATCTGTGGAGCTTGACTGCGACTCACAAAAGGATCTATTCTCTCAACTCTCTTCTTTTCAAGAAGTATTTGGAGAAACCGCCTGTGCAAAATGCGGGTCAGAAAATCTACGTTTTGTAGTACGAGAAAATGACGGAAATGAATATTATGAACTTCGTTGTTTAGACTGTGGTGCAAAACTATCTTTTGGTGTCAACAAAAAGGGTGGCACGCTGTTCCCTCGTCGTAAGGATGCTGATGGCAACTGGCTCCCAGACAAGGGATGGACAAGATGGAATCCAAAAACTAAATCAGTGGAGTAAAATATATGTACCATATACGTAACCTAGACGAGCTTTCAAAAAATCTAGATAGAAACAAAAAATTTCTTCTTACGGTTACCTTTCATGATGAGAAGGAGCGGAAAATATATACATCAGCTTTTACTCATAACTTTCCTATCTCAGATATACCAGTTGCGTTAAAAGACATAAACAAAAGCGTCAACTCGATAGAAGAGCAGGAAGTAAAAAGAACCAGAGATCCAGAATCTGCCCAAGAGGACACTATTAAGGAAGCGGTGTCTTAGGATATGGAAGATAAATGCCTAATCATGCATAATACTGGATTAGGAGATTATATAATGATGAGTGGTGCCGTGAGGCACCATTTGTCTTATTATAATGAAGTCCACCTTGTTTCTGTTCATAATAAACATAGAAACGTGAAGTTCCTGTATCGTGATGAACCAAGAGTAGTCCTACTTGAAGAACCTGACGCCCGCTCTTCTAGAGGGGGTCAGAAAAAAGCTAACAGACTGGCAAAGAATTATAGGAGGGAAGGACATGAAGCAAAGGTATTCTTTTGGTCATACATGGCACACTGGCCACAGCAAATAGATAGGTCAGGACTAGATTCTAAAAAGAATCATTGGTGTGAAACCTTTTATAGAAATCTTGGAGTTGAATACTCTAGTAGATACGAAAACTTCTACATAGAAAGAGATCTTAAAAAGGAGGAGAAACTTTATGAAAAGGTTGTTGCCCGTCATGGGAAAGACTACATATTTGTCGTAGATCATACTAAAAGACAGAGGAGATCTATGCTAGTACCAGATTCTAGCGAGATAGTAAATCCCGGCTTGTGGAATGTGTGCGATACACTCATTTTTGATTGGATGACAGTTATCGAAAGAGCAAAAGCGATACATACGGTCGATACTGCATACATGCATCTGATTAAACAGATGAGGATTAAGGACAGGCCTAAATTTTTTCATAGGTATCCACGACCCTGCCCCGGATCTGAAGGGAACTATATAAATGACCAATGGGACAATGGTTGGATAGATGTCGTAGATCGACCAACTATAGGGAAGATAAACATTAACGGAAAGGACTACAGTTAATGCGGGGTATAGTTATTGCTCACAATAATGGTCTAGGAGACCTAATAGTTATGAATGGTTGTGTTAGATATCTCGCCTCGCAACATGACACTACTTATCTTGTTTGCTTTGAAAGTAGACTTAAGCATTATGAGTTTGTGTACAGAAACGATCCTAATATAATTTTGTATCCCAAGCCACATCCTAGAAATACTAGACAGGGAAGATTAAGACAGATGGCGGCTTATAATGAAATTGTAGAACAGAATCCTGATATAGACTGGTCAGCTGGTTTTCGTAGAACATACTGGAATACTTTTGAGGAATGGCGTAAGCGTCTCAAAGAACATAATTTAGAAGAATCAGAGACTATCTGGCCTGAACTATTTTATGCTATTATGAGGGTGCCCTATTCGTGTCGATATGAGTATCTTGACATTCAAAGAGACCGGAGCAGGGAAAATAAACTTACCAACTCTTTAGACCTTCCAGAAAAATATGCTTTTTGTATTGACGATACCCGTAAAGCCAAATACAGTATACCTTGGAAAACCGACCTACCTATAGTAAATCCGCTCGAAAACGATTGGGGAGGCTACCAAAATTGCGGCTGGAGAGACACCCTGATTTTCGATTGGTTGGAGATTATTGAAGGTGCCTCAGAAATACATACTGTTGATACATGTTGGATGCATTTGATAAGAACGTTACGGTTAGATATTCCAAAATTCTATTATCAAGTAAGAGACTTAATTATGATACAAGA
>CEOH01010360.1_pt1 | contig 16434 bp, 1 predicted proteins | sample 530311 | NCBI WGS metagenome assembly CEOH01 (sample SAMEA2619923, study PRJEB7988) | marine metagenome | biome: marine biome (ENVO:00000447); feature: deep chlorophyll maximum layer (ENVO:xxxxxxxx); material: "saline water (ENVO:00002010), including plankton (ENVO:xxxxxxxx)" | depth 60 m
TCGCTTAGACTTATTGTTTCGGCTTGTTCTTCATCTACCTCAATAGACCAGTCTTCTTTAAAATCTCTGACAAATGCGTTGCCGTAATGATCAATAAATGCCTGTTCATCTTGAAGGGGGATGCTGTTGCCAGCCGGGTGATCATGCCATTCAGACTGATTTCTGTTTCCATCCGCGTCTACACTGCTTTGACCGGCAACAGAAAATAACGTGTCTGCCTGTAGGGTTATTGTGTACTCACACTTGTCAACGAGTGTCCCTTCTGAAAAGGAAATACCAACAATCCTTGGGTAACAAACAATACTAGCGGTATCAAACTCAACATCGCTAATCTCCATTCTTTGACCATGATTTGCAAAAAGCTCTCTTAGAGATCTTTGCTTCATAAAGATGGATTGAGCTAGTTGCTGTTGAGAAACAGCTTGTGCGGGCGGTTTGTTCTTTCCAAAATGGCTTTGATTATTGTCAAATGTGTTATATGGGCCGACCAAATTCAAATTATCTAGCGTGCCGTCCCCATGAAATGGAAAAAGGGATTGAGTGATATTAGAAAGTCCATACGGAGTCCCCTGATCCGGTAACAACGTTCCTTTCAGCGTTATATCATAAGTAACACCTAATATATCTCCAGATTCCGTCTTGTTTAGCTGTGAGCTGATAGACACCAAAGGTGTAGGCCTTATGGTACACTCTTGATTTACTAGGTTTTTATATCTTACTCTAATTGGCATTATCGACCTCTAATATTCATATTAAGTGGGTTACCTGAGTTATTCGGAAATTCAGAGCCTATATTTAAGTTTAATCCGCTACCGTAAGTTGTGCCAGATGGCACCCACAACGTCAAGGATAGCCCAGATGGGATACCACTGGTAATTGCAGGATACGCATAAGCATGTCCAGCAACCCCCTCAATATTAAGGGTGAATGGGGTTAATACGCCACCACTCTCTGAGAATAGTGTAACACCCCTATAATCGTTTAAAGTTTGGTGTCCTACCCCATTATTATACACATTTACGCTGGATGGACCCGGAATAAAGAGGCTCATTCCAGACGGTCTGTGAATCATGGAGTTCAAATCATTAGAGAAATCTGCACTAAAGTGCTCATCGCCAACTAATACAGGCCAAGCGTTATCTATCCAATTTGGCTTGCCAAATATGTTTAAATTCATAGAGCCTGAATTGGAGGTTCCTGTTAATAACGTTCCCACAATTGACTCTACATACGGTCTATGGGATACAAAGCCTTTTGGTGAAGCGTCAAAACCAGAAGCCTCAAGGAATATGTCTCCATTTTCATTAGCAAAAATAAGTCCGCTAACCAGTGTTCTTTGAGGTAACCCCACAGTCGGCTGAACAACTCTGGTTACCACCCTGTCTGAAGTGCCTTTATTTCCAAACGTTTCAACCTCTATCCAACCCCCTGAGTTAGGTACGGACGGAATTTGTCCTCTAAGCATACCGTCAAAGGTGTAGACAGATCCAGCATCGGTCAGACCATTCCCTGATTCAGGTGTTAAAACTCCGCTATGGTCATGAGACAAGCCAATGACTCCGGAGCTTATTGGGTGACTACCGCTTGTTGCAAAGTCATGGAAAGGAGCACCAACAACAAGTGTGTAATCACTGTCTCCCCGCTTGGCTCTGTTTAGAGCAACAGACCAGCCAAAGTTGTCATTTTCGCATCCGCTAGCTGTTATGGCGAATTTTGTGCTAGCAGCAGTTCTATCTTTAAAGCCTTGTGCATTAAGCTTTTCTCTAAACTGCCATTCTTTAGTTCTTGTCGTCCAATCCACCATGGCGTGTTTAAAGCTGTAAACCGCACCGTTGTTTAGAACCATCGTCCCGCTATTGTTAGCGAAGGTGTCTCCTCTAACTCCGGATGAGCCTAAATCATCCATAACGTGATGTGGTATAACAAACGCTCTGTCAAATTCTTTTCTTAAAAACTCTCCGCTGTTATAAATACTGTGATCATGTAACGTCTCAAAGTTATGATTGGGTGATCCCACGACTGCTACGTCAGCATCAATAGCCACCGAGTGTCCAAACTGGTCAGGTTTCCTACCGTGGTCCTGTATAAAGCTTGTGTCTAGGTTGTGATCCCCAAGTGACGCCAAACAACCTACGCTGGCCGCAAGAAGTCCCGCATTAACACTGTCTGGTTTAATTTTCTGCTTAAATTCCCAAGGCAAAAATTCGCTCACAACATTTGAACCGCTACCAGTTCTTTCAAAGTAGAAGGCGGCTCCTCCTCCACCATTCTCACAAATCTCTACCCCAGATCGTGTTGGATCATTTTCTATTTCGTGCCATTGAACTATTCCGCTCACTCCGCTCGCTGCGTACTGAGTTCTGAAGGCGTTAAACGGTGTTCCAACAATAAGTTTGTTTTGGGTTATATCAACAGAGAATCCAAATAGATCACCGGGGCATCCAGAATCGTAAAGTTCAAAGTCCAAATAGTCGGTACCATTGAATTTCATTAAATCTGGTAAACCGCCAGCCCTTCCCGCGTCCACCAAATAGTCTCGCTCAGTACCCTCTATAACATAGGAACCTAAATTCAAGAAGTCGCCACTATATCGAGGATATAAGCCATATACAGGTAATCTATTTTTGCCGAATTTCTTAATCTCTTCGGCAATTTGCGTTGGGTGTACAGGATCGGGCTCTCTGGTGAATCCGGGGTCTGAGGGATCGTAAGTGTCTTCATTGTCAACATACTGATAAAGCTTGTTGCTAACCCCGCCCAAGTCATACAGTGGACTAATTGTGTTAGTTATACCTGAAATCCCGTAGTATTTCGCTGGACTTCCACGCTCTGGACCGCGTAACTTTTGGGTAAACTCAAACTGTCTTCCAGATAAGAGGTTGGGGTCTCTCTCGTCTACACCTCCAGCACCCGCATCGCCTCGTCCCGATCTATTGGGAGAACTTGGGTACAGGCTTCGTATAAAGGCTTGATTTTCTGCTAATGCATCAGATCTATATTGCGGGCATTGACCTTGTATCATGGTGGAGTCGGTCACAACAACGATCTTAGACCTCGAATCACCATTTAAGCCGGGGGAGAAATGTTCAAATTCTTCGGCTACGATCACTGGACCGTCCTCTATTAACATCTCACCTCTTGGAGGACAATCGCTTTGTGGATTACAGTACGGCTCACTAGCATGTTTAATAGATCTAAATTCGCCCGGAATCACAATTCTTTTTTCTGGCTCAAACCATTTTTCACATTTAATAGTGAAAGGTGGGTCACAAGGGACTCGTTTTGTTTTTTCTTTAGACTCTATTATTGTTTCTATCGGGAGCGGGCATCCAGAAACTGAAAGCACTCTAGTAGTTAAAGGAGGAAGCCCTCTTCCTAGCTCCTGCTCTTTGTCCGGATCTATACGTAGATGCTTTGAAGTAAAGTCTACCGTTATAGAATCTTCTTTTGCTACAAAATCTACGTGTTGGGAAATCTTAGATCTTGCAGAGGTTTTTGGCAACTTCAGATAAGCAGTATTTCCGCCGCCCAGTGACCCATCTTTGTCATCAGGGTTATTGTTTACGGGATATACTTCGACATCTATGTCGTAGTAGTCGTTGTCTGTTTCTGAAATATTATTAAAGAACACTCTATATCCAGAGCCGGGCAGCGTATCAAACTTCACTGTGGATTTTGCGTCTATTTTAAAGAGTGACGGCGTTATAGTTTCCGTGTCTTTGATAGGTTCATTGTAGGAGATTATCCTCTTGAAGTCTCCTCCGCCAGAAACTGGGACATAATCTTCAGCCTTATTAAGATTTCCATCTGGACCGAAGTCTGAAAATCCATAAGGCCACAGTGCAAATTTTTCTACCTTAGTGTCTACAGGTTCTACATCGTGTGGGCCATACCATTCGTACCCCGATCTACACCCTGTGGTGGGTATAGTTTCCGGATTAACTATCTGTATCGCATCCATTTGAGGATCATACGGATAATCCATTTCATTACCGTCACGTACAAGGTCTGATGTCTGAACAAAGTATTCGCCAATAGAAGGTACGTACAGGGGTTTGCTCTCAAGATTAAGAGATTCGCATATGTATTCAACGTTTTCAGCTATCGACTGTGTATAATCTGGATTATTACCTGCGTATGTTACGACTACCCTCTTGTCTCCCCTCTGCAAGAACTCATTTATCCTACTTATTTCTTGAGCATCCGGTTTACCTAAAGGATTGGCTATCCATAGCGTTGTTACTTCAGTACCAGTAGTAGAATCTGTTTCTGGGAACGGTGCCTCCTTGTCTGCTAGTACAAAATTCTCTTCCACCTCTATGCCGTATGACTCAAGCATCTCTTTTATAATGTTTACGGCTTGATCTTCCTGTTTGGTTGAATAGGAAGACTTAAATGAAGTCCTACCGGTCCATCCGCCAAGCTGTAAAACCTTGCCGGTGCTAGTACAGCTATTCATCAATGTATTTATATAGAATAGAACATTTTGATCGTCATTATTGCTATTTTCATCATCGTCACCGGTCGCACCGAAACTCCTAGTGTTTTCTCCGAGCAACGAAGCCATTATAATTACATTAGAAGTAGTTTTAGTCTTGGAGTCTCCGGTTTTTATATAGTAAGCTTCTTCAAGGGCCAGTATACTGTCTGGTAATAGTGTTCTTTCTCTTCTTATTGTTCTTCCGTCGTAAATCACACCCTCTGCTTGAAGTATGCTATCTCTTGTGTTTTTCTTTTCTGGATCAAAGAACGTTCCAAAGTCGTATTCTTTAAATGTCCCGTCAAAGTTGGAGTCTGAATCTTCGTATATAGAGAATTGCGTCCAATCTTCTTGTTGTCCAGCAAACTCTTTATGCTCTTCGTTGACCCAATATTTAACCCATTCAAAACAAGGCTCCTTCCAGCAGTTTTCTCCTTCTTTAGCTGGAATAATAATAATCTCATCGGGAGTCCATTCTGCCGCCGTTAATACCGGCACGATGTCTTGGTGTGGTCTATTAATGAAAGGTTTCGGACTTGTTGGGTAATAGTCGCATCCTTGTGCCGGATTTTTATTACCAAAGTGGAATGGCCAGTTATTCTTATACTTAACCTTTATAGTTTTGCTTCCTATGGTTCTTGTGCATTCCTGTGTCCACTCAGCTCTGAGGTCTCCCAAGTGCTTAAGCGGCATATTACAAACTTCTGCATTCAAATCGTCGCAGGGTGATATCTGTATAAAATCTTCTAACTCTACATCAGAAAGGTCTATCCTAATATCTCCGACACCCTTGGCAAACAGGCTGCCAGTTGATATTGGTGACGCAATGAAATTGTGCCAATTATAGGATGGCTGATGAGCCTTGATAACATTAAAGCGATCATCAAACACGTTTGTTGAATCAATGCATCCATCCGTATCCTGATAAAGGTTGCCATCTCCGACCAACGCTTCATACTTAGTGTTGGCAGGATGAATTCTCATACGCGAACCAAGTTTTTTAAGTATTCTATTAATTATATCGTTGGACTCTTTATATAAACCGTCCTCTTCGTAGATTGGGTCATTTCCAACAAGAACCAATGTTCTGTCACCTAAAGCAAGCCAATTTTTAATGTTTTCAATAATTTCGTCACTATCAGCATCTAACTCTGGTGTTATAATAAATGCTAAACCGGCGGTTCTCGGGATTTCAAGATCTTCAAATTCTGTTCTGCTAAATGGTAAGTCAGCAGGCTGGAAATACAAGCCCATTTGATCGTAGAGCCCTTGATTTCTTTCCTCTTCATGCATGGCCCTATCTAGGTTGCCAAATCTCGTGAATTCCACAACGCCGCTATGTGGATATTTATTTCTAGATTCAAATATCCTGACCGCACCAGCATTAGTATAAGAAGCGAAAGTTTCTTTACCTCTACCCCAAACATTAGAATCTTCAAAAAGACTCATTGAGTCTGTTGGAGCACCGAAGGCTACAATGTTCCCATCGTCACTAACAGACGTGCTGTAGCCGAGTCTAGATGTACCCAAGAACTCATTAAGCAAGAACTGCCAAGTGCCATACGCCTTAATATCCCCATAACTGTATTCGTATATAGGCTTGTAAAGCTCGATATCATATTTTATTCTAATACCCAGCTTGTTGTCCTGTGTCATTTCGTGATAGCTGACCCTTCTAGCTATATCAACACCTGAATCGGCTAATAGTGAATCATACCTGTTAACCGCAGTCATGTCTGGTGGATCAGATTCTTGAGAAAGAATGACGAGGTAGTCTCTTACCTTCTCATACATTCTATTGTTTTCAGAATCGTCTCTTTGGTAAATCTCACATGGCGTTCCTGTGTAAGGGGAGCCTACAGAAATTATTTCAGAATTCTCACTTATAGAAACTGAGTGTCCATATCTGTCATTATATTGAACGCCGTATCCAAACGTGAAATCTTTATCTCCACCGTCGCCGCCGCCGCTATCGCCTCCGTCACTACCGCCGCCTCCGGGGTCGTCGTCTCCACCGCCTCCGCCTCCTCCGAGGTTGTTTGTAACTCTATCTCCAAACGATTTTATCTCTTGAACACAGTTGAATACGCCGCTCTCTTTTTCAAAAATGAAAACTCTACCACCAGAAGAAGGAGGTATCTGGAATTCATACGCATTCTCTTGTGCCCAATCTTGACCAATGCCACTAGTAACATATTTTAGGGCGTCTTTAGCTATTAGATTTCCTGTGCTTAATGTGTTATTTAATAATGATATTGACGTTTGTGCCCAGTCTTCAGATGGGCCTTTAGTTAGGCTAACATAGCCGTCTTCGTTCGTCCAAGATGGAGTGGTTTCTGGGTCTACTACGCCGCTATTAAGAGCATACCACTCATAGAAATTAGTGAAGTCAGTTACTATATCGCCGCCGTCTAGAGGGTTCCAAAATGCACCAAGTCCAGCACTGTTACTCTTTTCCCTGAAAATACCTACGATTGGCGGGATTCCACTATGAGGTCCGAATTTAGGCGATTTAAAGGCTGACAGAAACTCAGTCTTTACACCACTAAGCATGGTGTTATAAACATTTTGTGTGTTATCGTTTCCGTTTATATCTGTTAGTATATCTTTATCATCCATTCTTGGCAAATATTTATGCCGGAACCACTCGTGGTCATGTTCCACGGGAGGTTTGTCCTGTGACGACCTAGCTATTTGGAATATCAGAAGCTTGATGTCTAGCTGAGGTTGGAATTCATGATCAGTCCCAGCGTGCCAAGGTGCCGAGAAGTACTTATAAAGTATATCCCATTTTCTGGCTACGGTTGCTATCTGTGCAACCTTTTCTTTTGTGTACTTAAACGAGTCGGTGAATACAATCATGCTAATGGGTAATCCCGAAGTGGAGATAGTGTCAAACTCTCTAGTCCACTTGGCGAATGGTGCTCCAGCAACGATAGTCTCTCTATCACCGCTAGAACAAAGATCTAAAGAATATCCTAGCCTTCTACCTTCTTGACCAACATTCCACTGTTTGCCAGAAATAGACCACTGGTCATATGTTATCAGATTTTTTACTACTCTTGATACAAAATCTTTTCTGTAGCCGGAAGGTAACATTAGCCTATCTTCCATGCTCCAAGGAGCTTTTGTTCCAGCTACGTCGGTGTCTCGCCTGTAGAGGAAAATAGATCCCGCCTCATCCACAGTTCTTTCTATGTTTCCTACACTATCAATATAGGGAACATGGATATTTGGAGAACCAACAGCCATTAAATCGCCCATGACACTAACGGCTCTACCGTAGTTGTCTTTTGGGTTTCTTCCAGAAACCGGTGTTAAGGAGTTAAGCTGCGACGCGTACTTGTCACCAATGACTGGGTAATCGCCTATCATCTTTGCACCAGAGTACACCAAGTTGTTTCCTCTGCAACCTTCATAGGCGTCACAGCAGCCGCTAGATCCGCCCGCATCATTAAAATGTCGTGGGCCACAGTGTCCATATTCCCAATCTTCAAGATCTCTAGGAACTTTTATTGGGTCTGTATTTCCAGTTAGCACACTCATTGTGGCTTGATATGGTGCACCGGGCCTTAAGCCTGTATACTTTCTGATACCATAATAATTTCCACTGAAGCCTGTGGTGTCGCCAAAGCCGGACGTAGTCAAATTTGTATAAGTTGAAATAGCTCTGAATATTCCACCTTCATTACACGTCTCTTCTCTCCAGACTGTATCGTCTGTTATTAAAGCTGGATCTATAGCCTTCTTGGTACTATTGCCAGTACAAGAACCGTAACCAATTAGATCAACTCCTCTAATATCGTTTCCAACGGATACAGATGCATAAGGGTTATCTGCCTCTGTTATCGCTCTTCCAAAACTTTCACTGTACCACATTAAATAGTCAGAACCCGCACCGGCATAATTGGCGGTAAAGAGATTTAGACCATTAATTAAACCATCGTCAGAGCCGTCAGATGTAGTGCTTGTATTAACAACTTTGGGGATATTTGTGACGTATAGCGGCATTGAAGCTGTTACTGCTGGTGTCCCCTCAATGAATAGCGGCATAGCAACTGACGGGAATCTATTCTCAGGAATAGCGAAGCCAAATACGTTCATATTAAGGCTTCCATTTAAAGAGAACTTTGTTTTAGCCCCTTTTCCAGCAATATTCATATTAAACGGAACGGCTCTTATTCCTGTGGTTCCACTAGCAACGTTGCCATCAGCCGCATAGACAAATAGATCTAATGTGCCTCCAGAAGGTATATAACTTGTGGTCGTGTTCACAAGAGTCAAGGGCATATTTACAGAGGCTATTCCGTGAGCGTTTGGTAGAGTTAGATTGAACAGCCCAGACTCGGAGGATGGGGTATTGCCGGATACCAGTAGTTGCATCCCAGAAGCAGGTGGCCATATAGGGCTTTCCATCCAGAGGCTAGACATACTAAACAATGGGAACCCGGAAGATTCCACTCTCATCATTCCGCTAGTAATAAGATTCAAGCCAGACCAAGGAACAAGAGAACCGTGCGTGTAAAGCTTCAATTTTGGATCAGTGGGATTAAATCCGCCACTAATAAATGTCTCCAAGTTAACATTTAGAGAATTAGCACCACTGGCATAAAAATTCATTTTGCCAATGTCTTGTGTTGCACACACTAGTGCGTCTTCCATTCTAACATGAGCACTGTGTATATTAACCCTAGATTGGAAGGGCGGGCCAGACGGATAGACAATATCGTATTGCAAGAACATATCATCAACGTCTGACGAGAAGTACCTTTCGTCAAAGTCTTTATATCTCGGCTCGTTCGGGAATAAAGCCCATTCTTCAGTTTCGTCTACTAGGCTATCATAAGAAAAAGAACTAGTGAGTTTTGAGATAGCACCAGATGCGGGTAAATAATGTATGTCTCTATTTACCAAACCCCAGTTAGGCTCGTCTGTGCTCCATCTCGGCTCTTGACGTTTTGTGTAAAGACTGACAATCAGCTTTGGACCATAAAGACCCTCGTAATGATGTCTATGTTCAGTACAGGTGACGTTAGCCGATGACAAGCACTTATTCCAAGATATAATATTGTCGGTCTCATGTTCTATTACAGTGTCTACAACCAGTGAATTCTCTGAAAACTTATATCCAGCAGGTAGATTTTTGCTTATTCTTTTGTGTGCTGAATAGAAATTATCTGCGGTTTCACTTAAATGGAATCTTAGGAAATCATTTTCTATCTGGGTGTGGTATGCTACGCCGCTATCTACATTTGCTGGCATTGCGTAATTAGCATATTGTATATATCCAGACCCGTGGTGTTTTAGGTTGAAACCAATAAGGTCTCTTCCTGTTCTTTTTCCAACAGTACTGGCCAAAGATGAAAACTCATGCGTAAATGATTTATATGCGAAGTCACCAAGGTTCCAATCAACTACAGTGTCCTCATTTACGTAGTCCCATAGCTCATATGTGTCTGTGTTATAATTTTCTTCTGGCTCATAAAACTTAGCCCTAACCCCAGCAAGAAATTCAGAAGCGGTGACCTGTTTGTGTGTTCTATCTGCGTTATACTCAACAATGTTAGTACCCGATCCATAAGGATAGATTCTATCTGCACCACTATTAACACCGGACTCCCAAGTAGACATGCCGAATTCGGTGACAAACATGTTCATACCAACGCCGGAGCCGCCAGCCCAGCCAACGGTTACGTTTGGATCATCCACGCCCTTGTTTGGAATGTGAACTTTTCTAAACGGGTCAGAAGACGCTCTTATGTATATATGTTCGCCGTCCAACGAAGAGTCAAATGCTTCAGTATAAGTATGCCGATTAGCCTCGTTGTCGGTATATAGTTTTAATCCACTCTGGTCATGGTCATTATATGTAAGTAATACGGATAATGGATAGCTATAGGCATGATATTTTAAAGTATCTTGAATCTCGATTAGATTTTCATCCATATCCTTTGCGTAAGCTGTGAGATAGCCATCTTTATAGCCAAGAGCGAAATCTAAGTGACTAGGGGATTCCCATTTAGAGAAAAGAACACCAGAGTTAAACAGGTTATATTCTGTGCTAGATATCTTGCCGCTAACATTTTTATCTGGGGTAAACCTTATGAATACAGAGAAGCCGCCAGATGTGTTAATTATTCCATCATCAGCAGATAGGTCTAGATATGTTCCACCACCTCTACCAGATACCCTGACCGCTGTGTCAAACGCGTCGGCAATTTTACCGTAGAGGTCATCGTTGGTAAAGTCGCGACTACCGTCTGAGTAAGAAGTCCAGTCAGTTGTCTCATAAGAAGTCGTGTATCCGGGCAGGTGATTTTGGAAGATGGTTCCAGAGCTAAATCTCCAGCCAATATTCTTAACTATATCAAATTGATAGCTTCCATTCCTTAAGAATAAATCGCATTCAGTGTGCTCACCAGAACCCATAAGGTTCAAGCCCTTGTTTCTATTCAAGAAGTGTGTTGGGCCGCTATCAGTATCAAAACTTGCGAAATCATAGTAACCAAGTTTGAATGGGAAGTCAACGTGAGGGTTCTCAAAGCCAAAGCTGAACATGTCAACGTCAAACGGTCCATTGACAGTCCCTTCCATACCACGCCACCTTCTAGAGTAATTACTTTTAATACTAGACGGGGTAGCATAAGCATGTGGTATGTTGCTGATTGTGGATAGTGGGTTATAACCAGAGCCAGCATTTAGCATAGCGTCACCAGAAGAATTTCTGGCGATTGGGAACAATTTACCCTCTGATCTTCCGTATGGGATTGTTCTTTTTTCCTCACCACCCTGTACAGAAAGATTAAATGCGTCTTGGGGGGCAAACCTGACAAGTAGGTGTATATCAGCAATGCTGACACCTGTGGGTAGTGGATATATATCCAAATATAAGTTCTCAAAAAGAGAACCCATTGTATAATCTCTAGACTTACCAAGATTTACGTCATCGTCAAATATCTTTAGAGGAACCTCGTAATCTGCAAACTCTGTAGACCTAACAACTGGATATGTTGTCAATGAGTAATGATCACCACCATGGTTACCGCTAGCTTCAAAGTGATAGTCTTTTTCTGAGAGACCGTCTCCACCAAGTGCTAAGTCGCTACTATGTGGGAGGAATCCAGACGCATAAGGATGTACCCCTTCGCTGGCAAATATAACATTATTAACCTGCACGCCAGAGGGGTTTTGTAAGAACCCGCTTGGTGCTTTTGTGACATTTAGAAGTTTGTCGTCACTGTAGCCAACTACATCAAAAACAAAGTCTCTCGTTCCAGTAGCTTTTTTTGCCCTTACCTTAAGAGTAACAGATTCTACTGTAAAGAAACCGTTTTTATCTTGTAGAGGGGTTTTATTTTCTGTGTCGAATGCACCGCTAGGCGAATACCAAGAATTGCAAGTTGACTGATCAAAACCACAACCAAACGCACCCTGCGTTATCTCAGTAATATTTCTACCGTGGGTAAACCTAAGAGTAAGTTTGCCAGAGTCTAGATGGTGACCAATTGTATCAAGCGTAGCATATGTAGTGTCAAGCCCATCAGATATATTCTTAATAATTTGTTCAGAGCCACACTCGTTAAGGTTTGAAGTGTTTGGAACATTGTTGGGCTCCCAAATACTACTGACAGTCGGCCAAACGCCAGTATCAAAGCCAGACACACTAGCCAAAGGCATAAAGTTGGGAACAATCTTACGCTCTATTCTTCTTCCTTTTACCGGAACCTCAGCGTAAAGACTAAGGTAATTCTCGTGCCTTGGCCCATACCCCTCGCCAAGGACTCCACTATTACATATCTCAATAGCGGATATACGAATATTTTTTGTGGGGTTTATTAAGGTTGGATCTTGAGTAGAAATAGGAGTGCCATCAAGTGCTAGATAATCACTTCCGCTGGCACTGGACTCAAATAAAATGTGATTCTCTTCAAAACCTTTATCAAATCCGGTGTCAAAAGCATCATCCAACGCTTCTACTTTTACATCAAAGCTTATTTGATACCCAGTAACCATGTCCATTAATGGGTATCCGTCTTGCCACCCATAATATTTAGTTACGTTGTTTGTCTTTGGGGATGAAGAAAATGTAGCAAAATTTTTCTCCGGTTCGTTGTCTTGGTCTGAGTCACCCTTGAATATTATATCATTATAATGTACAACTAGGTTGCCGGAGGGGTCTGTTAGTTTGATATTGTGAACGGTATATCTTGGTGCAATTTTCGCTTCATAGTTGCGTATGGGTGCCGACGCCCTCATCCTGAATCTTGTTTCGTCAGGCCTCACCAACACGTTTGTGATGTTGGCTTTATATTGAAATTCACCATCTGTACTGAAAGTTAGCGGCTGTATGTATCCACCGGCATCATCAGATAATATTTGACTCTGGCCAAATTGTTTATCATGATCACCCGTGAAAACGCCGTCATCAATAAAGGTGTAGAGATTCCCAGACTCTTTATATGGGCCAACAAATTTACCCAATGTTAAGTCTGTTTCAACGTCTTTTATTGGGTATAGCTTTTGGACGCACTCAAAGTCTCCAAAGTCACCCTTTATCTTTTCTAATACGGTCGGGTTTAGTTTGGTGATGTTTTCGAGATTTTCTTTTGCTGAATATTTTGCGGTTAAATCTTGTTTGTGTATATCACCTTCGCCATCTAAAGAAGCATTTATCATTATGCCCTTTGCGGACAATTTGGCAGAAATAGATGCTTCGCCACTAAGAGTTAGCGACTGGCAGCGAACACGAACCATGTCCGCTTTGTGTATATCACCATGACCAACGGCGATGCTTTTGATGTTTGCGGGGTTACACGATGCTTTTGCAGATATTGCCGAAGAGGAGGCAACGTTTGCGTCTGTCTTCTTAACGCATAGGCACTCCAAAAATTTTAAGTGTTTTGGTTTCGATTCCATCTTTTCCTACCTACGGCATATTTCCGGGGTTTGACTGAAGTTCACCAGATTCGTTAAACTTAGCATCGCCTATCTTACGTTGGACCTCCGCCAATAACTCGTTTCTTATTTCGTCTTTCATTGTTGACAAGAAGCTGCCACCTTGAAAGTTAACTGTTACGTTGGTTGGGTCTACTTTTACATTTAACTGTAAATCCACGAGCTTTTGCACGCTTTGGTCAAATTGGGTAAATGCTCCTTTTAATCCAGTTGGATCTTCGAGAGCGTTTTTGAGAGGGTCAAGCACATTTTGTTTTATACTGTCGCTTGTTGCGTTAATGCCATCCTCGACCATCTGGCCGATGTCTGGACCTCCCATCAATTTACTAAAACCTGCTGGAGTGCCATAAGTTGTCATAAAGTTGGCAACTTTACCCAATATCCCACCGTCTTTCATATAAACCATTCCACCCCTAGACATTCCTGCTGCACCTCCAGCCCCACCGTTCATTGCTGTTAGTAATGCTAAATTATTTCCAGCATTGACGGCAGAACGATTTACAACGAATTCTCCGGGTGTTAGCATGGCTGGAACCGTATCGGTACCACGCGGTACAAACATGCCACGACTAGCATAGACCATGCCACCTCTATGAAACCCTTCGGGGTTTTTCTCGAAACGTTCTAGCTCCATCTTTGCAGCTTTGATCACAACCATTCCAGCTTCAACGTCCATTCTTTCTAAATCTGCTCCTTGCTGTGCTGCATCCCCAAGAACTTGTGCAAGACCTCTACCTTCTTCCTTAAGGCGTTCTTCTTCCGCTGTAGTTCCAGCCATAACCTGTGCCGCTCTTGGATCTGTTATTCCTACATTTTGTAGTGCTAAACCTGCCGCGTTTTGCATCGCTCGATCAGATAGACCTTGCCCCTCTAATGTTTGAAATCCTGCACCTAAAGCTCCGGCACCAAACGCACTAGCAACCCCAGCATCGCCCATTCTAAGTGCAGAACCAGCAGCGGCAGCTAATTGCCCTTCTAAGAATCCTTCAATATCCCCACCAAGCAGTTTATCGAGTGCCTCTTTTTCTGCTGCATTTTTCTTTTCTGCAATCGCAAGCTCTTCTTTAACTAAAGCTATTCTTTGTTGTGTAAACTCTACAATAGCTTTGTTGGCAGCTTTTAGTTCATCACGCTTGTCTGCGTCTAGTCCAGCCGCACCTTCAAAAGCCCCACGGACATCTTTCCCTTGTGCTTTTCCGAGTCTGGCCGCGTTAGCCATGTCATTTTGATTGACGGTGGCCGCTCTAACCTCAGATAGTGCCCGTCTTATATCTCCAGCACCACCTCCCGCAAGACCACCAACGCCTGCGGCACCCAAAGATAAATTTGCCTGTGCTATTCTGGCACCCAATTTATCCTGAGTGGTTAAAGCTGCCCCACCAAAATCTTCGAATAGTTTAGCAGCTTCTAGCTGTGTGTTGATGGCCGCCTTTTGTGCTTGAATATATTCATTTTCTTGCTGTATTCTTTTCTGTGTAGCTGAAATTAATACATTCTCTAATTCACCGCGTTTCTTAACCAGAGCGACAGCCTCTTCAGCAGCGGCTTTGGTGACTGGATCAAGGGTTTTTTCAAGAACCTTGTCTATTTCTCCAGCCTTAATCATGGCTCGCATTTCGTCATCTATTTCTAAATTGTCAATAGCTGCTGATAGCTTTTCTCTTGCTGGCCCTTCCACCCCCTCTAATAACCCTTCTCCTAAAGCATCCTTGATAGCTTGAGGTGAAACGTCTCCACCCGCCATTAAAGCATCCTGTGCTTTCTTTAAGGCTTTATCAGTGTTTGCCTGTGCGTCTCTTAGCCCACGCATGGTGTCTGTAGTCTGACCAATTTTCCCCTCACTTACACCAAAAGTTCTCATAGAGGATTCTAAGTCAGTTATGGCGTTATCCAATTGTGCGTCACCAATATGCTTACCAGCCGATGTAACAGACGCCTCAAGCACTGCGGCGGAGGCTTCAAAGTTATTGAATCCAGCTTCACCTGATTTCACAATGTTTGACATTGTTGTGGACATGGCACCGGCGGCTGCTGCTGCGTCTCTAAGTCCAAAATTTAACGCTTTTATATACGCAATCTGTCTATCAACTGCTTGTGCTTGTTGTGCAAATCTCTTTTCCAGAGTTTTCATTTGCTCTTCAGTTAGATAGGCTGCGGTTCCATTGTCTTCAAGTTGCTGCTTAAAGTCTTCAAGAGTACCACCGCTTAAGTGGATGCTTTTACTAAGGGAATTAAAAGCTGGGGTCATCTTGTCAAATTCTGCCTCAAATTTTTCCCTTGCCTCTTTATCTGCTTTGATATTCTGGTCTATTTTTTCGTTCTTTTCTCCTGCTGTGTCTATGTTTACACCGGGAATGAACCCTACTGTCCACGCGAGAGTGTTTCTGACACCAGCGGTGAACCCAGTTGATTTTGAGTCAGCATCACCTGAAGCCGCAAGTGCATCCGCCGCCTTTCTTTGAGCGAATCCAAAGTTCTTAAAGTTTTTACTTTGTTCGTCGAATAACTCGTTCGCTGAGATATTGCCTAGCTTAAAATCTGCCAACGCATCTGCTGCATCTCTAGAATTTTGTGTCACTTTCTTTTGGGCTGCGGACATCGCTGCGGCTGCCTGTGCAGCCTTACGCAATGCACCAGAAAAATCACCGGACATGAATTCAGAAAGTCTGGTAATACCATATTCAAATGTTCCAACTTGGTCAGTGCCTTCTATCAACCCTGAGTCTTGTACGGGAGCTTCACTAAACGAGTCAACCCATCCGCCGACCGCCGTCGCCGCCTGTACCAGACCTTGCTGGAACCCTCCGGTAAGCCAATTGTCAAAGTTTTGCGAAGATGCAAGTCTACCTGCCTCCGCCATATTTCCAGCTTCTATAGCGTCCCTCTTTCTCTCTTCTGTATTTATTAGTGCCATCGTAACGTCATTCAGAAGTTTAAGAGCACCCACAACAGCAATGGCTGGCCCAGCAACGGCAGCAAGTCCGGCGGCGGCACCAGCG
>CEOH01002765.1_pt1 | contig 16347 bp, 28 predicted proteins | sample 530311 | NCBI WGS metagenome assembly CEOH01 (sample SAMEA2619923, study PRJEB7988) | marine metagenome | biome: marine biome (ENVO:00000447); feature: deep chlorophyll maximum layer (ENVO:xxxxxxxx); material: "saline water (ENVO:00002010), including plankton (ENVO:xxxxxxxx)" | depth 60 m
GCCGGGGTAACAACCCGGTGCACCTGCCTGTGGCGCTTCACCCCAATAACGACTTTTCTGCCATGGACTAGGTAAGTCGACAACCTTTGCCTACGTGACGATCGGCAACCACGTCCTGCTTATAAAGCGAGCAGAACAGCGCTAATATTAAGCAGTTCTATCGTACAGTACTTTAAGATCTTCTGATGTTGTAGATCTCAGGCTGGCCAATTCATGCTTAAGTCTTGCGACGTCATCCTTGAGGTCGCTGACGCTCATAACTAAAGAAACAATCTTATCATTTTGAGTACTAATCGTCTTCTTTAGAGCCGAGACCGTTTTTGCTGAAGTATCAGGCATATTTTTCTCCTTTTTTGAAACGTTTAAGTGGCTGCCCCTCGCGGGCTTGAACCGCGGACCCAATGATTAACAGTCATTTGCTCTGCCAACTGAGCTAAGGGGCAAAAAATCATTTATCAATCCAGACCACGGTATAGTCATCACCAGATGGCGGATCAACATTTTTTATAGTTTTTTCATTGTAACTAAGTGGTAATATGCAAGATTTGAGAACCTTAATGGCCACTAATCCGCGATTGGCGCCTGTCACCCATGGCAACTTATCATTCACACATTCAGACGATACAACTGCTTGCGTCGTTGTGGGGTACCAAAAATTTTTATGTCCGATTTCAGACAAATAACATCTAATATAATCATTCATATCAATATTCTAACATCGTATGCTATTGTTGTCAACTAAAATTCCATAAATAATTTTTCCAGATTGGACTGATTTGTTGTTTTTTTATGTTTCTCAGTAAACTGGCTTTTGGTCGGAATGGTTTTCTAATCAGCTTCATTCCGGATTCTTTTGGGGTCTTATTTCCCTTCTTCTGATTACATTTCTTGCATGCTGTCACTAAATTTGTCCAAGTATTTTTACCACCGCGAGATTTAGGAATAACATGATCCATTGTTAGCTTTTCTGGTCCAAAGTGGTTTGAGCAATATTGACATTGATTATTATCTCTCCACAGCAAGTTTGCTCTATTACAAACAACCGTGTTGAATCTAAACTTCACATATCTATTTAAAACGATTACTGCTGGCAATTTAAAATTTTTTGTTACTGAGTGGATTTCTTTCGAGTAATTTTCTAACGTTTTGGCTTTACCAACCAAACACAAAACGAGAGCTTCGACTGCATCAATGACGTCAATCGGTCTGTAAGAAGAATCTAGTTTTAGCGTCTTCATAGTTTCCACAATATAACTATAATTCACATTTGCGTCAAGCACTATCTTCCGGAATGTTTATATTTATATCTGATCGGAGGTGCCTCTGACTTTTCAGCGTTTTCCTTGGCGCGCTTAACTAATTCCGAAGACGCGGCAACCTTTTCTTCTCCACCAATTCCCCACAACAATTCAACACCCATTTCTTTACATAGCACTACCTCTGGGGTGTTATCCTTTCCTCGATCGCCGCCGTTAGCAAAATATGTTGGTTTATGTCTGCGGATTGCGTCACAAACGGTTCCATCTGAATCGTCTACCGAATCCACCACAATAACCCCCTTTATAGAATCGAGGATTTCATGGCGAGATTTAAAATCCATAAAATTAAATCCCTTTTTTCGATGTAACCATTCATCTGAATTGGCAATCACTATTACATCTCCAAATTTTGCAGCTTCGCGAATCATACGAATGTGTCCAACATGCACAGGATCAAATCCACCGCTAACCATCACTGTTGGTTTATCTTTTTCTTCTGACTCATCAAACATGTTTTTATGTATAACCATTTCTCACTCCATATTCTGTTTTTTTGTATCCTGCTTTGAGAAGTATATCATGTAATGTGGCTGGTGATAAGTCACATCTTTCAAATATTTTAATTTTCTTCCAATCGATTACACACGATATTCGTAAAGCATAAGATATCCATTCGCTACAATACCATCTATTTTTTTGTTTTATACGAAAAGGTAAAAATTGTGATAAAATCATCCCTATCCAATCATATCCGCAACCTCTTGTCAAATCATAAAATTGCTCAATTATATCGTGTTGCTCTTTTGTTACTTCTATTTCGATAAAATCCCACTCTAGAGGATTATAAAGTAAATTTTTTCTACTTGAAACTTTCGCCTTCATAAATGGGCTGATGCTAAGCCAAGTTTCCGCATCGCTTAAAATTAATTCTGCGTGGCTATAGGGGCTCTTTGTCCATGTTCGCACAATATTATTGATAAAGTCTCCCTTACCTTTGAAAAATGCGATCCATATTTTCATTTACAAAGTACGCTCCTCATTAATATTTATTGATATATTCTTAAAGTATACCAAAATTATTTATTTTTTTATACTTTCGAAACAATGTGGACCAAATCCGAAGGCAATGCCTCCACCATTACATCTCTTAGCCAAAGTACCGTTACTCTATCTTGACTAAACGAGCCGTCAGAATCATAATAGAATGCATAAAAATTACGTGTAACTCCTATAACAATACCTATCATTGGCTCATCATCATACCAAGCAATTACATCGTTTTCACGTACAATGTCTCCGATCTCAAATCTTGTATGCTCGTCGTCGTTACCCACATATTATATAGGCGTTAATATTTACTTTCTTTTGCTGACTTCTTGATGCAGATATTCTACGTTTTTTCTTTTCTGTTCCACTACCAATTGAACCTCTTCTGTGGGTAAATCATACTCTTCTTTGATTTCCCATAATGCATCTTCTATAGAATCTTGTATTTCTGGTGTGTAGTGTAGGTTTTTCGTCGCATCATTATCTTTTTTCTTAAACCAATTAAACATAATACTATTGATATGGTGGAGGTGGCGGGAGTCGAACCCGCGTCCGAAATATTTCCAAAGCTAAGTCATTCACAAGCTTATCTGATTTACTATCACAAATCAGCAAAGATAGATAGTTAACTCAACCGCGCTTACTATCCTGTCGCGCTCCACCTGTCTTCTTCAGACTAGGGAATCCATTGTGATTTTTTATTTTCGCAGGAATCTACCTGTTATCTCAAATTTGTTAACAAGGCCCTGAGAAGCCCCGCGATTAAGCGGCTAAGCGCTGTTCGAAGTGTAAGTTGTTATTTGCAACTAAATTATTTGAACTGTTAAGGTCGTATCTAACCTGCTTGCACTCGACTCTTTCCGTACTCCGTCGAAGCCTATATCACCCCCTCGATTTTTTAGTGATTACACCAATTGGATTGTGATTTTCATCATCTAACCAAATTAGTGTTTCTTTACCTTTTTTTACTTTCTCGGCAAAAGTGAAACTAATTTCCTTTGCCGCTTTCTTCAAAGCAGCATCCTCGCTGCTATGTTTGCTAACAAGATCACCTTGAATATAGTGACCATTCCATTTGTATAATTTCCACATTATAAACCGTCCTCGATTGTTTGCCTTACATGTTCTTCACTAAAACCAACATGTGCTGAATAAAATTTCATGTCTCTCCCAATATAAATATATGTAGGAAAACCTCCCAGCAGATATCCTTCTATGCCTACTCCATCGGGATCAAGCATTTTGTCTCTAGAGCCTTGCAATATGGGTGCTGATGTAATGTTGTGATCTGTCACCCAAGTATCAATTTCATACTCGGAAGGCTCTTGAACCGGAGTATTTCCATCGATAAGCACGGTCACAAATTGAAATCCTTCATCTTTATAATCATCGTGTATTGGTTGTGCGTACATGCCAGCCATCTGACATGGATAGCACCACGCTGTGGAAAAGTCCAAAAGAATTACATCGCCCTCATGTTGATATAGATCCCAAGTTTCTCCATTTTGATCTAATAAGCGAAAATTACAAGCCTTATCGCCGCGATTAATATGTTGGCAATCATCCCCCGGAATAACACCCACTGGTTCCAGTGGTGGTGGTGGGGGTGAGGTGCTGTTAACAGTCCCTGTATCTATCTTGTTACTTGTTTCTACTTTGCCCGGAGCGCATGCTGTCGCTGCGGATAATCCGATCATAAAAAAGAGCTTTTTCATATATACCTCATAAATAAATAGCCTTTTTTATAAAAAAATACCATTCGGTTGTGGATCTTTTGCTCACCACAGCTAATCTACAGTTTATTTTATTTTACCTCGCTGGCTTGGTTGCTCATAATAGATACGGAGCCACCGTTACTAAGTATATTTCACACCGAATGAGTTTGTGATTTCAAATATCGTCTGAAAAGTATTTTTCTACTTTGTATTTTTTGCTTATTCTTCCAAATTCTCGATATGTTAGACCTAAAAATCTAGCAGCATCTTTTTTAGATTTGGTTGCTGAAATAGCAAATTTTAAAATTGCTTCTTTAATAATATAGTCTGATCTCTTCCATATGTCAAATCCATATAACCTGTGATTAATATTTGCTGCTGATAGTTCAAATTTAATTGCTATGAGATCTTCAATTGACAAATTGCCAATGTAGGTTAATATACTATCATTAATTTTATTTTGATCTTTTAATTTTACAATTATGCTTTTACTGTCAGTAGTAATATTTCTTTTTGCTTTCATAACTGTCACAAGCAGAACACATTTAAAGTATAATCATGATTTTTTGATTTGTCAAGCAACAATTTTAAGTTTTTTTATTCTATCAATCACCACCGGTAAGGACCAAAGCCTCCAGCACCACCGGCGGAATTTTTACAAAACCTGAATCTTCGTCACCCAACGACTGCAAGTATGAAATAACAGCAACCGCGATGCCATCGGCTTGTTCTTGAATTGCAATTGCCGGATCTGGTGGATATTCACCGTCACTGTTTAGCCGGCGGTTGGCCATGTAGCTATCGTGAGCATCTGTTTTCCCCAAGGCTTCTCCGAGGGCGGCTTTAAAAGTGTTCATGTCATCAAGTTCGGACATCAAAATCTCCTATTTTATAATTCTAATTCTATATCTTCTTCGCCAGCCATTGGTTCCTCAGCGGCTGGCTCTTCTGATTTTGCCATATCATAGGCTTGATTTGTAGGCTCTTCTACAGTATCAGCCAATTCGCCCTCAAATTTGTCGAAATAAAGCTTGAGATTTGCAATCAAATAATCGTAAAACAATTCTTGATCTTCACTATCAGAAAGTAACTCATATGAATCAATAATGCTGGTTTCTATTTTCTTGAATGATTGATATGCCATGTTGCGGCCGGTCTCATCGCCGTCGACGCCGGCCCCAAATTCTTCACGCTCATCGGGCATATCCTCTTCTTCTTCCGCCTTTCTTTCGGCGTCCGTCCTGATATCAATAAATTTATCATCTACCGCTTCGTCACCAACAGTAATTTCAATTTCCTCGTCCATTTCAACTTCGGTTATCTCAACTTCTTCTTCTCCGCCGGCCTGAGTATTAATTTTGGCAGGAGTTAGTGTGTTGACGACCGCGTTAATAATATGAGACCGAAAAGAATCTCTTTGCTCAGAATTTGTTGTTAAGGACTTGTAATCTGTTTCTAAAACTGGTATAATCTTTTTAAGGAGTTCCTCCAGAACATTAATCCCTGTTGATTTGTTGGGGGTCGGATCTACATCCGGGGTACTGGCCTCGGTCAAATCCTTGAATTCGAAATCCAATAAATCTTGAATAACGCTTCTTAATTGATCTTCTTCGTTCAGCTTTTTCTGCTTGACATGGCGAATCAAATGCCTTATATTTTCTCTAAGAATCTTTTCTTCGTTTTGGTTCATTGCATAATGCCTCTTTCCATAATTAGTCTAATAACTTCATCAATCGTGCTTAAATCAACATTTTCTCTTCTAATCAGCATACTTCTTTTCTTTTCCTTTTCATTCTCATCTTCGAAGTCTCTTTTACCCCAAGGTCCGTTATTTGCCCCGGGCGCGCCTTCGACACCACCACCGCCTGCAACGCTTAATTCTTCTAATTCTACCTTGGGTGGAGCCTTGCCTAATATATCGAATAAGGTCTTGATTTTATCAGCAGGAACAAATTCAGAAAGTTCATCATATGCTTCTTTATTGTTGGGATCGTCGACCAAATCGGATATTAAATCGCGCATCGTTGTCGCACTAAAACCCTCACCTCCTCGACTCAAGGCTGGCACGGCATACTCTTCGCCGGATAGTAACTCAATCCCACTCTTGACATGTTTTTCTTTATCTACGCCGGCCCAGCGCATCCAGTCAGGATTTCCCCTCTTGTCGGCTTTATCACTAGCACCCAATATGACACTATCTCCCTCTTCTAATGGAAGAGGGCTTCTTTCACTAATATATTCATATGCTACTGTGATTGGTGATCTCATTTCTTTTGAGGCTACTTCGAATTCAACATTTGGCAGCGATGCAACTTCCGGAAAAAGCGCTTTCCAAAGCTCTATAGCGTGTTCTTCGTCAATGGGAGTGCCATCTCTAAGTTGTCTCTGCGCGTTCATGGGGGCCGATATCACAACATATACTTTATCCGCTTTCTCTACCCCGTCACCAGTCGCATATCTGCGCACCATATCTGCATGTCCTGCGTGTGGTGGTTTAAATGCGCCCGGAACGATTGCGAATGTCGTTGATGCCATGGCCTCTGAATCTTCAACTGGGTCTGCATCTTCATCATCAATTAATTCGAATTCAAAATCGTCTTCGTCTTCTTGCAAGCCATTTACATAGCTTAGAATCGTGTTATAAATTGTTTTCTCTGCGTTTTCTTCCGAAACTATATCTACGATAGGGATTCCACTCAAAACGTCTTTGTAGACCATATCAGGCAGTTTTTCAAACTTATGATTTGCCTTATTTGCTTCATTGATCCAAGCTTGGAGTGGTTTTGTAATTTTGACATCTTCTGAAATAATAATTGTAAAATCTTGGTTGAGGTGTTCCGAAACATGTTGCCCATGAGTAGATTCAAGACCTTGTACGATAAAGTCTCCGGTAAGTTTTACTAGAAAGTCTTCTAGGCCTCTCAAAACGACACCTTCATGTTGACTTAGAGAGCCGGCTTCGCTGGTAAGCACATCTTTCACTGCCTGTCCCAATAATCGTGTTGCATGATAAAATATGCCACCATTAATGGCGTCATTTATATCGGCTTCGTCTCTGAGATATTCATTTAGCGGGATTCCATCATCTGTTGCGCTACGCATGACGGCCATATACACCTCTTTGCTTAGCGCGCCCATTGATTTTCCATCTTTTCGACGTGTAATTTTCCTGTCTTTGGGGTGTTCCACTGTTTGGAGCCATTCTCGCAACGTTGCTCTCTTGATATTGCCTTCGGCAATTTGTATTTCGACAACTAAATCGAGCACACCTTCAAGATCTAACTCCATCTCTGGATCATACTCCACGGGCACATCTCCATAAACTTTAAAGTTATATTTGTGAGCAATGGGGCCCACCTTTTTGATAATGCTTTCTAATGCATTGTGGCTATATGGAATTTCTATACCACTCGCCTTTATTGGTTTTCCGTTAGAATCAACCGGCCTTGGTAATCCGGGCCGATCCATCGAGGTTCCATTGCGTACTCGCCAAGCTTGAGCTTTTTTTTCGTAAAATTGATTAATACCATGAATTGCTAAAATGTTGTCACCATACTCATGAACATTTGACTTACCTTCAATGTATTCTGTATTGAAGTACTTTGTTGGATCATCCCACAGACCTAGATTAACTAACTCATCTCTAATATTTGGAATTGCCTTATTAAAGATCTTCAACACCTTTTCAATAGCCACGGGCATACCATGGCCTTTTGGCCATTTTCTATAAGCGGAGATCGCGTCAAAGCCAACAACAGATGCGATCTCGCTAGTTCCACGATCCATGCGAAACTCTTTTTGTCCATCATCATTTGTGATCAACTTTATACTGGTGTTGATACCGTCCCATTTTACACTACCGGCAATTTCACCAGCAGCTAATTGTGTGGCTGCATTATTGATGTAGTCGACTAAATCCTGACCGGTTTTGATATCGTCAACATCAAATGGGTGGGCCATATGTCCCGGGGTACCCATTACTCATCCCCCACAGACTCTTCTAATATCTGCAGCTTTTCTTGCAAAACGGTAACTTCTGTTTGCATTTTTCTAGCGTATCGTTTAACTTCTCGTAAATGCTGTTTAGCTAGCGACATTCTTCTTTTTTCAGTTAAGGTTCGAGGTTTAAGATTGGAAATAATTTCCTCTAAACCTTGAATGTAAGTAAAAATTGTTTTTTCATCTAAGCTTTCATTAAGAAAACTCTGCCAGTCTGAATTTAAAGACACCTCGGCGCCCTCCATTTGTTGAAGCCATAATAAGTCGAGTATAAATTTTTGTTTAAGTTTTTTGAGTTCAATTCGAGTCTCAATTTTTGGATTTCCCTCTCATGGAGATTGTTCCTTTATTAAAAATGTTTTTTAAGCACAGAAAGAATAGCTTCTTTAAGCTTATCTTCATCTAAACGTCGTCCACCAGTGTCGCGACCAGCAACCCGATCGGGCGAATCTGTTTTTGACTGCTCTTCGAGTTCCTCTTCTTCCTCTTCTTCCACAGCTTCTGCGACAGCAGCCACCTCTTCTTCCTCTTCCTCTTCTTCCTCTGGCTCTGGGACAGGTGTTCTCTGATGTGGCTTCCGGCGGTCTTGCGCTCTTGGCGCTACGCCTGCAACTTCCTCGATTTCTTCCGAGGCCTCTTCGACCACTTCGTCGCCGTCGGCGGCTTCTTCCTGCACCTCTCCTGTGCCATTAAATTCATCAAATTCTTGAAGAGAATTAAATTTAAATCCCCATGCCTCTGAAAGCAGGGTGGATAATTCCTTGTTTTTCCAATCTTTTGTTGACATCTTGTTTTCTCCCTTTTGTAGATGTTCAAAGTAAATAGTCGTCTTTATGCTGTCTTCCCAATCTCGGAAGCACATATTTCCAACTTCGTAAGCTTCTCGCTCCATTTCTCGCAAATGTTCGTCGTTTTGAGCGTATCCTTCACCCATTTCTCCCACATGTTCAAAGTCACCACGGCAGTTTTGTGTGTGATGCACCAATTCGTGCGAAAGCGATCGCATAACGTCTTTTGGGTGACGATTTGTAATGTACAAGGTAACGGATTTCGCCGCGGGGTCATAAAAGGCCGTTTTACCAAGAGGGTTCCTTGCGTTTGTTGAGTCGCCCTTTAAAAAAAGCTTCGGAGGATCTTCGAATCCCATTCTCTCTTGAGCAAATGGCATAAATTTCCTGATTAATGGCTTAAGTGTATCAATCATTATCTAAAAATACCTCTTGTTGTTCCTTTGAGTACCAAATATATTCTAAATAGTTTCCAAATGGATCTTTTACATAAACTCCCACAGTTCCATCACGATGCTTCACTGTGATGCCCTGATTTCGGGGCAAGTCTTCATAATTTTCTACCAATATTGCGAAATGGGCTGCTTTATAGTGTTTCTTATCGATCAGCGCAATATTCGTGTTAGCCAATTTAATGCGAATATATTTTTTATCTCGAAAAGAGATAATCCCGTTTAATTTTTTGACATACCAGTTTTCAGCTTCCTTTAGATCATCCACTAGGATAGCAATATGATCAACAACTGACGGACTCACTGGGCACTCTCCTGTTCGTTTTTGACGAGCTTTAGGTTCATTGTAAAAAACTCCAACTCGGTATGAGGCTCGTTTATCGGCATAACTTTTGAAATTGAAACTATTCGATCTGATCGGATTTGATTTCCAATTTCAACCAATATTCCATAATTTGAGTCCCAATTATTTGTGGTCCTATTCCAAGTCGTCCATTCTACTATATCACCAACTTCAAACTTTGTAGAGCTTAAGACGCCGAACTCTTCCTTTTTAATCATTGTAACTTACTAGCCAAGAGCAGATCCCGTCTTTCAAATATTTCTCTAAAACATCTTTAGCATCATCTTCTTTAGAAAAAGGTCCGATTATCTTAGTTGTGGGCGCGCCCTCACTATCGTCCAGCCACTTTAAAAGAAAAGTTCTATTGCCAGACGTAGAAGCTTCTCCGGCAGAATTGTGCGAAAAGTATTTTCTCTTTGTTGACATACTCTAAATAGAGCAGCTTCATTATATGTCACACAATAAGTGTATTATTTTTCTTATAATAAAAGCTCAACAATACAGCCAATAGAGTAACTGTAGTAAATTCGAATCCTACGAATGCATAACTAAACCAAGCACACACCACAGTAAGCAGCAGCTTCCAAAAATAATTAAATTCAAATAACATTAATCATATCCTGTGTGGATTATTTCATCCTTTTCAATCTCTACTAAATGACCATCGAAAGTATATATTAAAATGCGATCGGGGGAGACGACCTCTTCTTCGCTTATCACAAAAGCTTTTACTCCTCTTCTGATCCTAATAAATCTTTTTTTAGCTGGGTAGTAACAATACAGAATTCCACCTTGGCCTCTTATCGCTATTTCTGGTAGTAAAGTGTCTTCTTCTTCTAGCTTGCCAGAGATCTGTCTCAATGCCAATTTTAGTTTTTCTTTAATATCATCGTAATCGCTCATCAGAATAATTAGAATTTAAGAGCACTAAAAAGGGCTTTCTGTTGTTTCTATTAATCTGCACGATGTTCAAAATATACGAATTATTTAACTCTTGGAAAATATCTCCTTCCTTTTCCATAAAAAAATCTTTATCATATGATGTCCATTTTATATTAAAAGTAGTCTCATCGTGAGCAATCACAATTCCCACTTTTAATGGTTTTTCATGAGAAGGAGGGGAAAACGCTACTAAATCTCCGGTCTTAAAGGTCCACATAAATATAATATAACATAAAGTTTATTATGTGCAACTAAAACATTTTTGACCAAGCCATAGCAATACCCATCATGGTTTGAACTGCCATAAATATTGCAATCGACTTTGTTTTAAAAGTCTTTAATACTTCTATCTCTTGAAGTGCGTTTTTGAGTTGTGGCGGAGACGCCACATCATCCATCTTCTCTTTCCAAGTTTTTAAATCTTGAACTCTATCTTCTTTGGCCTTTAACTCTGTAAGCTGGCTTTTCACATCTTGTAATTCTGCGCGCAAAGCTTCTATTCCGTTTGCCATTGTTTCCAACTGTTGTAACACTAATTTGGAATATGTCTCCCATCCATTTGAATCCGACATCTGAACTACCTCCACTGTTCTTAATTAGTTGGACGGAGGGCATTCGATCCGCTGTAAATTGTACTGGCCATCATTATTGATAACTTTATCGATGACTAGTTCAAAATTTAATGGTTTAATGTCGTTTATTTCTGGATTGTCGCAAACTTTTGCCAATACATCATCAATGTTCTTTTGAGAGTCCTCGTAGTATTCGATTCGGTTTATGTTAGACTTTCCGTCGGGCATTATCTTGTTGTTCAACATCTTTACTATGACGTCACCTTTTGATTCCCCTGCAGTAGCTATTGGTCTGATCATTGATGAATCGATCCCTATTTCATCAAGATAATCTAAAATAGGTCCCAAAGACTTGCCGCGGCGCGCCGTGAGAATATATGTTTTAGAATTCTCCGGAAAATTTCGTAAGATATCGGTTACTAACGTAATCTCAAAAGGATCTTTAACAATGGAAAAATCACTTAGATCTATTTGATACCCTGCGTCGACTAGTCCATCGACTGCATCGAAAGCGTCTATGCCTTCTTCCTCTGCCGCGGCATTCATATACTCTTCGAATTCTTTCTGGTCCCGCAGGGTGGCAGTCGACCCGTCGGGCGCTTTAACCCGTGTTTCTGACTCCGTATGGGCTATTGTTTCATCAAAGTCGAAGATACGAAGAGTTGTGATGGGCTCTTCTGGCTGTGTGACAAACTTCCGCCAATTTTCAAATATAGGTTCCATATTTTGTGTTTCGCAATGCGCATTCGATAAAAGTTGCTTGTGGCTTAAAGCCGTAGAATCGAATGTCTTCTAAAATATAAGTAGTATTTTTAAAGGCTGGGTGCATAATGCGAAATGGTGTTTTTGAAGGCACTACCACTTTGGGGCCCCATTTAACTTGAGCTTGTGGTTCGTCTGTAGTGGTTCGGAGAACTCCTCTAAACGTGGCTGCTCCATGTTGCCCGTCGATATATCGGGAATCGTCGTTTGAAAAATAATATGAACTAATAATCATTTTTATCCTTTATGCTACAACTCCGGGCATGAAATCTCTAAATTTCTCCGCCCCAAGTTTTAGTAATTTTCTTTTAAGTTTCTCGGCTTTGTTTTGAGGAGTTTGGCCAAATAATTTGCCAAAAAAACCCGGCTCTTGAAAGAGAGGCTGAATCTCTTTTTCAAAGAAGCTATCTAAATTATAACTTAGTTCTTTGTAAAAGTCAACAGTATTTTGATCTTTATATCCTTTATCTATAGAATCAATACCATGTACGATACAATCATCATCCTTGGGTTTTGTTTCTGGGTTTGACCAATCATCAAACGTCCCCTTGTAGGGATCGGTTGAGTCTGGTACTTCATCGTCGGTCTGTGCGTCTATTTTGTTCCATCGCGATTGTGCACCCGGAGAAACATCATCTCGATCTGCGGTTACGTAAAGATCGTTTTCTGCCGCAAACCCTAATAAAGCGTCATAAAGCTGTTTGCCGTAACCTCTTCCGATGGATCTCTTGACTGACCATGTACCAGCACAATTTCCCCCCGAGCCTCCCATGCTCGGTGCGGCCTTTGACATTGCAGGGTTATAAACTGCCCAAATATAACCAACAACTGCTTTGTCGTATAAGGCCTTATCAAAAAGCTTAATGGTAAAGTCATCAATTGACTCAGCGTTTGATAGTTCAGATTTTATGAACCCTAAGTCTGCAATTGCAAGCTTGATGTTATATCCGGGTTCGTAATCTACATAAACTCCCAATAATTGCTTTTCTTGTTCATTCAGGTGTTTTCGCCAATTTTCAAGTAGGAGTTTCATTTATTTTTTTCCCAACTTGGCAATGCTGTCGGATATCCGCCACCCGAACTTCCAATCGCAGCAAAAGTTCCGTGATTTTCGTTTCCTGAGTAATCTTTGACGGTGGTTCCGTCGCCCTCATTGAATTTCCAATATCCCACAAGCCCGCTTTCTCGCGATAAATCCAAATATCTCTTATCGGTATTATAAACGTCCGCAACCCAATCAGCATCCTTTGCTGTGTCAAAAATGGCTACCTGATCAAGAGCACAAGCCCATCCGTTGTTATAACTATCATCTACATTACGAGCACCAAAATACATACCGCCAGTCGAGCCGCCTGTGGTATTCCAATTGATGGTGTCTGTATCGCGAAGCACACCGTTAACATATACTTTACGAGCCGCGCCAGAAGATGTATCTGCACGGTCATCATATGTTACTACCATATGATACCAAGTACCATCTGTTTTTAGATTCCAGTAGCTACCGTCTTGAACTAGCAATGATTCTTCTACTGGGGTGTCCATATTAACCCATGCCGTCTTCATATCATTTGAACCAACACCGAAGTATGATTGGCGCTTTCTATAGATACCAAACCCAAATCGTTCACTATTAGAATGTTTCCTACCAAACGCAAGCATAGTATTTCCCACCTCATCTGGCCTAACCCAATAAGAAACAGTAAACCCTAAATTAAGATTATAATCATCAGGGTTAAAGTCAGTTGTTACGTAACTTCGCGATGCGGTACCGGTATTTCCGCCAAATGATAGTGAATAATTATTTAGACTATATCTTTTCTTGCTACGACCCGGCTTGCGCCGGTATGCTAACAGATTATCGCGTTTAAACATTTCCATTGCGCGGTCAAAATCTAAATCAGCCAACCTTTGATTAAGGGGATCCGATAACCAACTGTCCCAATCAAGTACCTGAAGAGAAGATTCACGATTTTGGATTATAATTCTTATTTCTTCAAGCTTTTCGTCCTTTTGACGCCGATCTTTTATTTGAGCCAATAAAGTGTCAAACTGTTTATCCCATTTTTGTTCTACTAATTTTTCTTTTCTTTGAATATGTTTCTGGCGAAGACGTTCGGTTTCCCGCTGCTCTATAAGGCGTTTAGCGCGCGCCGCAGCCTCTTGCTGTTCGCGAGCTTCAGCTTCTATTTTGGCAACTCGGGCAGCTTCCTCCTTAGCTTCCAGTTCAGCTTCGCGCTGGCGCCTTCTTTCCAACTGTTTTTGTTTACGCCTCATGTAATCTATAGTTATCATCTACATTCCTCGCCAATTTTCAAGTAGGAGTTTCATCTGGCTCTCCTTTGGTTGGCTTGAGAACGGCATATGGAACAATCTTTTTGTTTGTTAGGGCGCCAGTTTGTCTGGTCTGTCCGCTAACATGTGCTAAACCGCCATCCGGCAATTCTAGCACTACGGATGGCTTGTCTATCGAGTCAGACTCCTTAAACATATCCACCCATCTTTGATAGCTAGATTCTTTGGGATAACTTTTTCCAGATGCATCTGGATCGGTTGTACGTCCTTTGAAAAATTTATATATTTCATCATGAACTTGTTCAGATGTCATACCTTTTTCATACATTTCAATAATATCATGAACTTGTGCATGATTGTGTATATTTTTCATTTGCGATAGTGGTAGATTTTCTATGGTCGCAGAACTCAATGCTTTCGCAAAGTCTTCCGCGGAGAGTAAATAAGGATAATTATCTTCTATCACTTTCTTGTTCAATCCGGGCCATCTCTGTGTTATATAACTGTCACCTTCTTCAATTGATGTATTTATTTCTTCTCCCCACTCTTGACTTGCAGCCGCGGCAGACCATGGAGATGCAGAAAGATAGGTAAACCCATCCGTAGATTCAAGCAAATACTGCCGCCAATTTTCAAGTAGGAGTTTCATCAGATTGTTCTTCTTCTTGTTCGCAAATCTCGGGTTCACAATTTTTAGCTTCCCTATGGTCCTTAGTTGTGACAAATGCGACAACACTCGCACAAGCAAACCATATTATAAATAGATCAATGGCCATGTCTTGTGTCCATAAGTTTCATTTAATCTCTTCCACGGAATCTTCCATTAGATCATCAAAATCAGTACGCAACTTGATCATCGAATTAAACTGCGCCCTTTTTCTTTCCAATACAAGCGAGCCTTGTGGTCTGACAAGTTCTCCAGAAACCTCCACACTCTCGAAATCGATCTCAGTTCTTTCTTTATAAACAACTTTTGGTTCTTTTTTTGTGTCATCGTTAGCGTGTGCAATTCCAGAAATCAAAAATAATATAACATATCTCATAACCAGTAATATCCTACCGCGATACCAACTGCAAACGCGCATGTTTTAGCGAGACTGTATAGGACATAATCCTCTAAGTCACCATTGAGCAAGGCTAATTGTTTGCATCTTGCCCACGTACTTCTCATTAAATCTCTTGGTGTACTCATTTTTTCTCCTGTTTTTAAGAATTGTTTACAATATAATTAACAACCTCTTCTCCATTCGGCAATCTTCCGAGTGTTTGTTTGTCAAAAATTGTTTCACCGTCAGCCTTAATTTCAAAGACATCATCATGCCTTAATATCAGTTCAGGCGATTTTTCTACTATTAAGTGTAGCGAATTTATTAGACTTAATCTTTGTATAATGTCTATTTCAATATTTTCGCTATATTCCATATTTTCGTGCGTAGGTGCATATTCAATTGTGATTTTCATTTTTTATTCCGTTCTAATCTTGTTAAAGGCAATACTGTAAGCTGTGTTGCCGCCAGTATCAGTCAAGGGTGTTTTTATTTGAGTCCAATTAACCATATCTGTGCTCTTGGCGAGATAGCCTGCACCACCGACGAGCCACCAAGTGCTAGCGCCATCATATCTCACACATTGCCATGTTCCATTGCTGCCGTCGGCATTTGCGACCTGAATCTCAGTCCACGAAGCTGCATTATCTGAACTATACCACACGTATCCGTCTGCGCCAGCTATAACCCAATTGTTATTGCCATCAGAATCAACACCATACATCAGGCGAGTCGGATCCCCAGAGGGTAAACTCATAACACCCCACTCGGTTGCGTCACCGGATCCGGTGATATGCTCCATTCTATCATAATACCCCACTGCAACCCATTTATCATTTCCGTAAGCAACGTCCCACAAAGCTCGGCTTTCACTATGGTTTGCGCCGCTTGTCCCTGTTGTTCCATAACGTGTCGTCCAATCTGCAGCATCACCATCGCCGCCCGTGGTACTACTAAAGACCCGTCCCGTATTTGAAACTGCCACAAACAGAGGGCTTGTGGTGCTGTGATTGAAGCCGATGCCCGTGATGATTTTAGAGGTTGCCAGATCACCATTAATCGGCCGACGCCCATACCAGTCGCCGCCAGTTGTTATGGTTTCACTACCGTCGCCGAAAAAGCTGGCATAT
>CEOH01032639.1_pt1 | contig 16168 bp, 27 predicted proteins | sample 530311 | NCBI WGS metagenome assembly CEOH01 (sample SAMEA2619923, study PRJEB7988) | marine metagenome | biome: marine biome (ENVO:00000447); feature: deep chlorophyll maximum layer (ENVO:xxxxxxxx); material: "saline water (ENVO:00002010), including plankton (ENVO:xxxxxxxx)" | depth 60 m
TCTTCGATTTGAAGAAAAAAATAAAAATGTAGGAGAACCATTTGTTTATACAGGCATGGTTATGGTCTGCGCCAATGAACCGATCCAAACAACAGATAACACTTCTGGTCTTACTAGACGACGCTTAACTGTCGAGTTTAATCGCCCACTATGGGATAAAAATTCGGAAGCGAAAGAGATGATAAAAATAGAAAGTGGAATCGTAAAAGGGTTATGGAAGAATTATCTACCTGGGTTAGTTAACTGGGTTTTAGCGATGAAAACAGAAGATATGCGCGAATATCTACTAGATACCTATGAAAAAGTACACTCACTTAAAAAAGTTCGCAACGACATTCTATTAACTAGTAACAACTTAGTTGAATGGCTCCAGTCTGAAGTTATACACCAGCCAGAAATAGTTTCATCAGTTGGTAAAAAAATCCCAGCAGCAAAAGATGCTAAAGAAAGATATTGCAATAGCAATTATCATCTCTATGCAAGTTATTGCTCTTACTGTGAAGACACAGGATCAAAACCAGTTGGTCAAAAAAGATTTATATCTTTACTTCTCGACTGCTGTAAGAACCAATTAGGGCTAAAAGAAATACGACACTTTAGTAAACAAGGGCGCCCATTTATAAAAGGATTAGCAGTAAGAAGCTCTGATCAAAAACATGAATCTGCTCCAACTATACTGCCAGAACATAAAGTGTCATAGTCAAACCCCTTGCAGTGCCTGGATTTTTCAATGTTAGGGTAACAATGACTCAACCCTTTCTTTGATCAAAGAGAAAAATGATTAAACCTATCCTCATTGCAGCCGCTGCTTCTTTAGCTGCACCTGCTGCTTTCGCTGGACCGTACATCAACACAGAAATCAATTCTTCGTACACCGGCTCAGACTATACAAACGCCACAACCGACCTTCATGTAGGTTGGGAAGGTGACATTTCAGAAAATGCTTCTTATTTCATCCAAGGAGGCCCTGCAATAGTGGCGGTCGACGGAACTGACAATGATACTCAACTATCTGGAAAAGTTGGTGGAAATGTTGAACTTAATGAAAATCTAGGTATCTATGGTGAAATCTCAGTTCTTACAGCTGAAGGTGACACTGACAATGCTTGGGGAACCAAACTCGGAGCTAAATATTCATTCTGAATTAAACGCTAAAAAGTAAACAAATACCCTGCTAGTCTTCTCTAGTAGGGTATTTTTATGAGTTACCAAGCACTACCAAAAGAATTACATGTACAGGATAGTCCTATATCCGGTCAAGGAATCTTTGCTAAAAAAGATATACCTGCTGACTCTTTCTTAGGAATGTCTCATGTACTCATAGGGGAAGTAATATATCGAACTCCTTTAGGAGGATTTATAAACCACTCTGATGACCCTAATTGCTTTAAATATTTTGATGACGGTTTTTATTTTATAAAAACTAAAAATCCTATAAAAAAAGGAGAAGAACTCTTCCTAAAATATACTTTTTATGAAGTCAAAGAATAATATCTTGAAATCAAAATAGTAATAAATACCTAAAATTAATAAAACTTCATGTAAAATATAAGAATAAATACTTACTTAAGAAATGACTGTTACTAACGAATCTGGTGGAAGACAAAACGTTTTCGCACGTGAGCCACAAGTTGCGGTAATGGAAGGCGAAGCTTCATACGTCGAAGCCGCTGAAAAAGCTAACGGTCGTTGGGCAATGATCGGTTTTATTGCAGCTTTAGGAGCATATGTAACAACTGGCCAAATTATCCCAGGAATCTTCTAAAATAACTCTGGTCACTAAATCGAGAGTGGTCAGTCTGCATGATTACCCCACTGGTGGTTCGGTGGGGTTTTTATGCTGTATACAAGATTCATAAATAATTAATATTTATATTAAACCTGCCTTTAGCATCGGTAGTAGTAGAAGAATTATGCATAGTCGAACCATCAAAAATTAATAATCGATTTCTTACACTCTCTACTTTTGTACCATCTTCTAATCTTGTGAATCCATCGCAAGTATTTAAAGAAAGAATTGCTCCATGATGAGAGAAATCGAAATCAACATGACGAGCATGTTCAACCATCTCAGTAGTTTGTGGATAAAAATTAGCTTTTAATCTAATTAAGGTTCTAAAATCTGGAAGCATGTGTATAGCTCGTAACATTCCAGTATATAGATCAGTTCTAGCAGTATCTTCTATATATCCTGTATGACTCATCATCCACTGACTATCATCTGTTTGAGATGAATTGCATTTATCTAATAAATAGTATGGAAATTGGTGATTCCATACAAGATCCTTTTCTATGCTTGCAAAATAGTCTTCAGGTAAAAAGTCAGGGATTATTTTCATGAGAGCCATTTAGTATCCAACTTAGAATCACCTATCCCATAAATTCCTGTAGGAACGATATTAAAAGCTAAAGATCTCCTTGGCTTATCACTACCATGAGGTAGTACTTGATGATTCAGATAACTAGGAAAAAGCACCAGTTCTTTTGCTTTTGGAATATGTATCCAAGCCGGGCAGTTCTTTATATGGTATTCAGTTGGTTCTATTAAAAAATCTGGAAAGGTTGCTAAAGGACTGCTGAATATAAGCTTTCCTACATTTTCATCATAATCATCAAAATAGTAAATCCCAGAATAAAAACTATTCTTATGATGATGTTCCTGAGAACTCATACCTTTATAATTTTTAGTTATCCAAGACGTAGTAAGAACAAATTTACAATTATAATTAAGAACCTCTCTTGCAATAATCATCCATTTATCTAGCAATACCCGTGCTACTTCAGGATGGCGGTCTAAAACTCTTATATTTTGATTTGCTTTGTCTAAGCACCCAACACTGTAAAGACCTTCCTGTCTATCTTGTTCAACAGAATTACTAAAAGACTCTTCATTAAGAAGAGAATCGGTATCCTCTTCTATACATACTTTGAATACATTAGAGGCAAATAAAGGTAAAAGTTCCATTAATTTAGAGTGATTCGATCACCCATAGATCCCCAAGAACCAGTTAAAGTATAGTTGAAACTCACACATACGCGATCAATGTCACTATTGTTTATATAACTATGATGCTCTAAATGAGAAGGGAACAAATATACATCCCCTCTTTTTGGTTTAAATGTAGTACTTCGACTATTTAACGAATTATACGTATCGATAGCGTCAAAAGGAGCTATCGAATTACAAGTCCATCCATAAGGTGGTCTTGCCGTAACTTCGAAATCGCCACTATCAGAATTCACCTGAAAATAATAAATACCAGATAGCCAAGAATTGCGATGGTAATGTTTTGGAGAATAGTGACCTCTTTTATGAAGTAACCCCCAGCTACATTGATGTCTTATACCTATTTTAGAATTTAATTTTAAATGCTCATGTAAATATTTCTCTATAACTTCTTCTAATTTTTGCCTTAAAAGAAGATTCTCCTGTTTAAGTAGATAATTTTGATCTCTCGTAATTAAACCATTACACTTGTCATGGGATTCTGGCCCAATAGTAGAATCATAACAAGGGCATAAATCAGAAAGTTTAAGCTCATAGTCATACCCAATATTGTTGTGATGTAATGGAGTAGGGAATAAGGCATAAGTTAACCCGTCCTTCATTACCCAGTAATACCAGAGAGAGCTAGTACTCTAAGGTATCTCTACCCAAGACTTACTCTCTTCAATCCATCTATAAGCTTTGCCATCTGTAGGTAAAGCTGTAGGTGGTTCCCATTCAAATGTTGATTTATTTAAAGTCCAGGAAGCGAAAGGTTGTTCCGCATAAAAAGCATCAGCATCTTTATCGTAGTGACCGCCTAGGCTTGCAAAGTTATATCTGAGGGGAGTTCCGTCATCCTCTTTTCCGGTTTTTGGATCGTAATGTTTACCATGTCTTGTGTTATATGAAGTTTGTATCCATTTTCCTGGTACACCATCCACATAAGCATCAACAAAAGCTTGGTCAGCAACTATGACCCTTAATACTTTTCCGTTTTGTACTTTTGCGAAATGAGCCATAATTAACCTGTTAATGTACCTGACTGATTGAATACAATAACTTTATCGTTCCCATCCGTTGTAACAGTCCCATTTTGAGTTGTTCCTGAATAATTAGTACCCAACATCCTAATAATAACAACGCCAGATCCACCTGCACCTCCTGCATAGTATTGACCACTCAAAGCACCTCCACCTCCTCCTCCTCCAGTATTTGCAGTCCCTGCTGTTCCATTTCCACTATTTGCTCCAGCACCTCCTCCTCCTGATCCTCCTGATCCAGCTCCCTGTCCACGCGTTCCACCGCCCCCGCCTCCTCCACGAGTAACAGCAGAACCAGTTATAGAAGATGATAGGCCATTACCTCCGTTTCCTGCGTTATCTATAGCGGTGGCATTGTGGCCGTCTTGAGAAGAACCGCCCCCTCCTCCTCCTGTTTTATCCTGAGCCGTTCCACCGTCATGATCTCCTCCGTCCTTACCTTGGTTAGCAGTTCCAGATCCGCCAGTTCCTGAGTATCTACTTTTTCCACCTCCACATCCTCCGTCACCATCAGAGGCTGCTCCGCCTACTGAAGTAATTGTTGTTAAGCCTGTACCAGATATAGAGCTATCTGATCCAGCCGTTGCTCCATATATTTGATTGGGGTTGCCAATACCTCCAGCACCTACTGTAATTGTATAAACAGTGCCAGGAGCGAGTGCTGCATTACTTTCTGTAGTACTGTTTGCTCCAGAAGCTTCTGAGCCATAAGAATTTCTATATCCTCCTGCTCCACCTCCTCCGTGGAAAGCTCCGTTAGCTCCTCCACCTCCTGCAATAACTAGAAAATCAGCATCATAAGTATTAGCAATAGTAATACTGTCAGCAGCACTAGCTACTGAATCACCCCAAGTTCCTGTCGTATCCTTAGCAACTGCAGTTACAGAGTAAGTAGCTTCCGCGGTGAACTGGACAGTGACTACAGGATTATTAGTTGTAAAGCCTGTGCATTCAACTGTGTTTCCAACCTTGGAGGCAGAGCCTACTGAAACACTTTGATAAGTAAAGTTTGCAGATCCAATGTTTAATACGAGTTTATTATCATTAGCGTTGGTTGAAGTTATCGTATAAGCAACGTTTGTGTTTGTTGGACTATCAGCAGGGCTACTTAAAGTAGGAGCAGATAATCTTGTTTTTAATGTTTTAGTTATTACAGTTGAATCGGCTAAACCTAGAGAAGTCGATGTAGCTTTTATCGTGTAAGAAGGATGATCTGCTGTTTCAGTTACTGTAAATTCACCTGATGTATTAATTGTTCCTAATGTACAGTTGGTTGGAACCCTTACATAAGTAATATCATCGGACCAGTTGGTAATTGTATGAGTAACAGAACCACCATCAGCTATATCTGTGTCTCCAGTAATTATTGGATCGGATAATTTCACAAGACTTGGAGCAGAAGCCCACTTAAATCCCCCGGAAGTAGAAGAATCAGCCGTTAAAACATAGTCATTAGTCGGAGAATTCGCATCTAATTTTGCTTCCGTAACACTTTGATTGGCGGGTGTATTAATATCAACTGAATCACCTTGTATTAAACCCCAGAAAGACGCCCCATCAGGAGGAGGAGTTGTAAAAGTAAGAGTACTACCAGCAACTGTAAAATCCGTCCCAGGATTCTGCATTACCCCACCAATACTTATAAAAAGTTGATTTACACTTCCAGCCGAGCTATTACTACCTGAGACTTGCATTGTGAATGCTGCATTACTTCCATTAAAACTTCCAGAAATATCGTCTAATTCACGATTCTGACCCCTAACAGGTTGTTTACCTAAGTATGGCATCTAATTGCAAAGAACTATATCTAACTAGTTTAAATCGCCTAATTTTTGTTCTACTACTCAGCATCCAATCATGACTTGGGTTCCTCTGGCCATGTTACTGAAGTTTTATCCAGTCTATACCCAGCATTTAATTTAGGGTTAGCACCTGCTGGTAAATCTCTCAATTGTTGTCTATAAGTTTTCCATGCATCCGAGATTGTTAAATCACTAGATGCTCTCCAGTCAGATGCAGCTAATCTTTTATCACGTTCTACTCGTAATAATCTCATAGGTTCTGCATTATCTAATCTGGTAATTTCAGCAGCTATTTGTGAATCTGTTGGATTTGATGCGTCAGAAACTGTATAAGTAACAGCTCCAGTACCACCATCTTCTACATAGAAAGCCTTTACATCAGGCTTCAAACTTTTGATAGCGTCTATTTTAAAATATTTCATTAGCCCCAATCTCCGGATTTCGCACTGTCAACTAATTCATAAAGCGTTAATGCGTTAACACCGCCCCATCCGGCAAAAGTAATGTCAACACCTTCAGAGCTATGAACCTCTGCGTATATTCTAATCTTCCATTCACTTGTGCTGCCTGGTTTAAATTCTCTCCACCAATTTTCCTGCCTCCTTTGTTTTTCTGTATCCTCAAAACCATAGGTGTTATGAACGAAATTAATAGAAGTATGAGAGCTAAAATCGTCATCAGAAATTCTAAATTGAGGAGCCCATTGTCCGTCATCAGTACCACTATGAATCTGACCTGAGTAGTGAGCTAAGTAAGATGTTGTGGAAGCTGGCGGAGTGAATGTTATTTCCATCGAAGCCCCACCAACCTGCACAGGATCATTACCTGAGTTCATGGCGGTAGATGTAGTAGTGGTTTTCCTATAAATCTTTGTAAAAGCACCTCCTCCTGCTGAAGCCCATTTTAAACCGGTAGCTTCACTACTGTCTGCAGTTAATACAGTATCATTAGCGCCAACTCCAAGTCGTGTGACAACCGCTGATCCCGTCGCAGCTAGTACGTCTCCTTTTGTTGTAGCCGTAGAAGCTAAAACAGAATTTTTCCATTCTAAATTTGTAGGAGTACTAGCATCAGCACCTAATACCTGGTTCGCTGTAGGATCTAACGCAGGTAAAGTCCAGGTTCTATCAGCAGCTACCGTAGCCGGAGCTTTAAGTTTTATTGAATGACTAGAATCAGCATCCCCTAAACTTACGGCCCCCTGTTTCTTAGTCTGAATTAATTCAGCTTTAGTTTGTGACATCTAATTTTTTAAATGGCCCAGTTATCTACAATTTTACTCGTACAAAATCCTCTCTCTAAAATATGGCTCTAAACCTGTGCCTTCTCTTCCTTCATAATCACGTTCATATCCTGAAGTGGGTATACCCGTTCCTGATTGACTGAAGGATTCTTTCCCACTGAAATCACTCCTCCAAAGAGTAGCTTTATCCTTAGCTTCTCCCCAGTTAGCCATTCTTGCTGGAAAATCAGTGTCCCCCATTATTTAAACAAACTTCCAGCTAATCCTCCCAAACCTCCAGCTACTCCTGACATAAAACCAGGAGCGCCGCCACTTCCGCTACCTGATCCTCCCAAAAGACCCTTTCTTCCTAAAAACCCACTAAGAAAATCTTTTCCCTTACCAGCACCAACAAGTCCGCCAATAGCATTACCAGCAAGTCCACCGAATGCCTTTGAAGGTTCAGAAAGTGCACTAAGTCCTACAGATGGATTATCCAACAACCCGGCGGCTTTCAATCCATAACCAGCAGCACCTAAAGCCCAAGGATTCTTCTTAAGAAATCCTCTAGAATCTTTGTCAAAGTTAGAAACATTTTCACCAATCTTGTCTCCAAGAGAAGCAAAACCACCTCCTAAAAACTTTCCATACCCAGCCATAATTAAGCTCCTATTCTTGAGAGAAAGTCATCAACTCTTTCACCAGTAGTTGGTTCTTGAGATGCGGCATTCATTGGATTAGTCTTTTCAGCAGCTTTCATATTTGCTTCCGCATATGGAGCACTAACTGATTGACCTTGAGTGGCATAGCCACCTGGTAATTTTGATTGTCGACGAGGATCACCTAATCCTTCATCCATTGTTAATCCTGAAGGATCAAATCCTGCGTTATTCATCAAACTAGTGATTACTTACACTAATTATAAATTAAAGATATTCCCTAAGAACGTCTGCCCATCCGAGGATTCCAATTTCTTCTTTTAGCTGTCTGAGAATTTGGATACTTCTTAGCGAATTCATCAAGTGTCCCAGTCCTCTTAGATTCCTGGAAATCTCTATCTTTCTGCTGAAGCGCCCATCTTTCATCATCACTAAAGACACCAGCTCTTGCAGCTGGGCTATTACGAGTGTCATATAACCATTTAGCTTTTGCGGTTTCACCCTGTCTAATACTCTCTTCTTTAGGGATAATATCGTAATTTATTTCATTTTCTATTGGTTCTAGATCTGTTTGAATAGTCGTAGACCCAGATAGATCCTGGTCTACAGGCACTCTCATTACTGTGCCATTTTCTGTTTGAATTAATTTTGTACCAGATCCTTCTGTAACAGGGACATTTGCCATATCTGTACCAGATGTAATGTCTGTATCCCCTGCCAGTCTCACCGCTTCAGGAGATGGAGCAAATGGACTATTCCATCCCTTACCTCTGAATAAACCTGAAAGACCTCTATCATCAGTAGCTCTTGCAACAGTAGTATCAAATAAAGCTGTTCCTGCTCCATATCCACCAATACCTCCAGCAATCCTAGCTCCTGGGACTGGAACAGGTGCCGTTAATCCTGCTCCTAAAACTCCTCCTCCCCATCCAGATAAAGCACGTCCACCTGCAAGATAAGGATTTTCACCGCTAGCTACCCTAACTCCGGCATCCAAAAGCGCAATCGGTCCTCCAAGACCAACTCCTCTAGGTTTGACATTTTTTAACCCAGGTGCAGCCGTATTCTTTAAAAATCCGAAGTTCTGACCTAAACCTTGCAGACGACCTCCCCAACGAGTAGGAGCAGCTTTCATTCGACTAAATATATCGGAAGCAAAACGAATAGGACTTGGAACAAATTCCACAGCTTTATTTTTTGTATCTATTTCTTATAATATTATCATCGGGAAACGGTAGATAAAGTGACAACTTACCCGCACGGAACAACTATCGAAATATTGCATAAGCACGGAAGAAAAAGTTACCGAGTATGTGTCCCTGGCGGAGGAGTATGCCGCATAGCTGATGACGACTATCAAGCAAAAATTTACGCCGAGCTATTCGAAGAAGTATCAAGTCATCGTTGTGGATAGGCAGTTAACTGTCAGGTACATTCACAGGGGTTTTTTACATTCACCTACCTAACCCAAAAAGCATTTTCACCGAATTTAGACTCTATTAAGCTGTAACAATAGGTAGGGAAAATCGATAAAAGCCTAATTTTTTATAAAAACCCTAGATACCGCAAGGGATTTGATTGAACACACAAAACCGTTAAAAATTAATAGGTTTTAGTTAGGTATGTGTATGTTGTGGATAGGTATATAAGAGTATATATAGAAATTTTACAGTCATGTACCTAACCTCATCTTTCTTAGAAGTAAATAAAAAGAGTAAAAAATTTTAATATTTGACTGTCAAACAAATTCCATTGCTATAACTAGGCAGTCAAGATACACACATTTGTACCCTACTAAATGCAGGAAGAAACTACATTCCTATACGAGGATTTAACCCCTTATGACCAAGTGATTTTTGCGAAAGCGATGCAAATATCATTGCAGCTACTAGGAAAAGACAAATGCTGGTGCTTGAAAAAAAATAATCATGCTATTTTTCAAGGATTTACGACTAATAAAGCCAATCGACTCTTTTACAGAGGGCGTGATGCCAGACCTCTATTACTTGCAATTGCCGGTTGTAAACCACTAAATTCAGAATCCGTCATCGTAAGAAGAGCCGTTTGCACTTCAAATTATTGTTTAAATCCATCTCACTATTACTGGGGCACGAGGGCTGACGTCGCTTATGAGAACTCTCAAAGACGTAATAATGGTGTTAATACGACTTTAATAACTAAATTAAGAAAGGAAAACCAATCCGGAATTAGTAGTTTAAAACTATCAAAAATACATAAAATTCCTTACCACGTAGTACGAAGAATATGTAATTATGAAACGTATGAAGAAGAATCTAATAACAGAAATTCACAAGATATTTGGAAAAGCGTCGACTCAACCTGTGAATATTTGACAACCAACTACAATACTGAAGCAAAGAAGTTTAATTTAAATTATCACGTGACTAACGAATTAGAATGCCCATGGCATCAAAAAGGTGGTACCAAGCATAAAGGTAACTTCGGAGCAATGGGAGAATGCTTAGATTGTATGGAAGAAATAAAACAAGGTAGATGCGAAATTGATGTAACTAACTTTGATTTTCGTTGGTATTGGCAAGTTAAGAGATTTTGGGAACAAGTCGATATAAGAGAAAAAGATGATTGCTGGGTCTGGCAAGGAGCTACTAGAAAGAACAATACTGAATCAACAGCATACTTCCCCTCTCCATTTCATTCCGCTAAAACCCAGTCAGCAGCTAGGATTGCCTTCTGGCTCAGCAGAGGATATACCGGGAAATACCGGATTTTTAATAAAAAAACCTGTAAACCCTTTTGTTGTAACCCAACTCACCTTACAATCAAAGAACTAAAAAATAACGACCAGGCTAATGAAGTTAAGAGAATCCGACTCAACCACGGAAACATCTTCGAACACTACAAAAAGAAACAAAGTAGTATTCAAGGAAAGTAGTGTCATCCCTAGCAACTATCACCTAGAAGAAAAACAATATGCAGCCTTAGTCTCCATAGGAGCAAGCATGCATTACTCAGCTTGGTTTAATACAGAAGAAGAAGCAGAAATGGTTAGGCCTTTTTTAGAAAAAGCTTTAGATTATAAAGCTTACCCCACAATTGCAGAAGAGAGTCAGGGGCGAGAAGGAGTTAAGGCTATGGCTGAGCGAGTTAGAATAATGGATGAACGATATAAGAAATCCGGTAGAGATAATCCCGAGCATCCTATGCACGGCGTCTATACTGGTCTAGCCGCAGAATATGGCGAGGTTTCTAACAACAATTCCGAATAATCTTGGATTTTATAATCTAGGAACTGTAGAGTCATACCCAACTGGTGGTGCGGGTCCTACCGCATATGGCCCAACAACTTACTTTGGTTCCGACCCATTACCTGCAAGACACGGCGATAATCTCAATGATCCTATCGATTTAGGTAGTTTTAATAGTATATTTCGAACAGTAGTTATAAATAACACGCATGGTGGATTAACTCGTCAAGTAACAACATTCTTCAAAATAAAATTAACTCAACCAAGATTTATTCAATTCACCCAATTACAATCACAATTTGCCTATGAAGAAAAAACAAATAAAAACACATTACTTTCATTTTATCGGATAGATAGAGATAAAAGAAGAGAAGAACTACCTATCAATGATCAAGGATATGTATATGATGAAAGTGCTATTGATTATTTAGATGAAGATGGAACACTCGCACAACCAGATTACCCTGCAAAAGCGCTCAACCCAGGGGATTATATTTTTCTAATAACAAACGATTTTAGATACTTAAAAACAACTTACTCCATTGGAATTAACGTTTCTATACTTGATTGGAGATATGTCTATGAAACAGTTGATGAATCCCTAAAATGGGGCTCAATTACTGTTGCTGCAGATGAAACTCTAGACTTCGGTTCTCTGCTTACTGTTTAAACGTTAACCTGTTTAGGTTGCCATTCTTTATCTTCGATTTTCGCCCATTCTGGGGTAGGTGAAATAGTTCCTTGAGGACGCCCAGCTGTATCAGCTCTCTGCTTGGCTTTTGTATACGCAGTCATGGCATTCTGTAACCGAAGTGCAGCTGCATCAACTGCTGGTTGGAATTTAGAAGATACGGCAGGAGGAGTAGTTATTCCTGGTTGAGCTGCTGCTATCTGAGTAGTTGGAACAGTAGCTGTCCCTTGTGAAGTAGACTGGATATCAAAAGGTCTAGGAGTTTTCTGGAATCCAACAGGTCTATCTTGCCCAGTTGGTAAAGAAGCTAAATATGAAGCTGCCTCTTGTACTCTTCTTCCAGCCATACGTGCCCCTATTTCAGAAGGAGTACCTACTTCGTCATAACGCTGTTGTTGGATCTTATTTGTTTCCTCCTCTATACGCTTCTGAGAATCCGCAAGAGCCTGAAAACTTGATTGCGGTGTAATTTGTAAAAAAGTCTGCGCTGCAGGCTTCTTTTCTGGCATCACTACTACTTGTCCAGGGGGTCTAGATCCACCCATAGCTTCATTTAAATTTAACTTCTATACTGATTCTATCTGTCACAAACTCGTGTAAATGCTGAACCCCAATGACACCAACGGGGAGAAGCGCCAAAATGAGGAGCAACTCAGCATAAGTGATGGGTCGGCGCATAGTGAAGAATATCCTTTCCTAACAGAGTTTAGCGACCTTATATCCAATTTGTCCATTAAAGAACTAAAACCGCTACTTACTCACCAACAACAAATGTTCGCAAAAGCACTATGGGAAGCAGAAAATTATGGAGGATCCATCGAAAAATGCAGAAAACGATTGAAAGAATTACACGGTCCTCAATGGCACCATGTAGTATCAATTAAAGACCACATGGCAGATATACGTGAGTATTACGAGTTTGTACTTTTAATTGATCACAAAATACAATGGGACAAATATAAAAATTCAGCTAAGATCACCTCAGATAAGGTCCTCGAATGACAGAGAGCATTAACGAGGATTGGTTAGACCTATTACAACAAACCAATTATGAACCCAGTGAAGATAAAGCTAATGTTTATCAAAGTTACCGCTTTGTAGATTTAGACATTGAATCTGTAACGGTAGAAAACTACAAAGAAACTCTTTGTCAATCGTTAATTACACAAACAGAGATCTTTATACCACCCTCTGGAAGTTTTGAAACTGCAGACCTCCGAAGATACTTGGAGCTTGTTTGTAGTTATGAAACGAGTACCACTGATCTCATGCTGGGATTATCACTAGCAGATCAAATTCGACTTACTTTCAGTGACATGAAAACAAGCACTATCTGCGACCGGTATCCGGAAATCAATTTAGCTGAAAAGCGCCGTTATCGATGTGTAGCAGAATATTTAATTAGACAAGGAGAATTAACTAAATTACGAGACGGAAATGGAAAACTAATTAAGAAAATTGGGAATATGCAAAAAGCAGTTGTTCTTTATAGGCCACTCCCAAAATTACTAGAAACACTCAAAAAATCAGGTCTAGGCAACTTAATTAAGATAGAAATCCCAAAAGAGGCTGTAATTAAGCAAAAAACTTGATAAGCTAAGGTATCAGGAGAATTTTATGGCCAGTAGGAGAGACAGACTTGTAAAGCAACTCATGAGGAGTGTCACGGGAGAAGATGAAGCAACTTTGATGAAACTTACAGTTGAGCGCATATGTGCAGATATGTGCGAATTTTACAAAGGATTCCATAAAAATGAAGGACCTGGAGCAATGGTTTATGTTCCAGATGCTATAGATGAGAAAAAAAGTATGTTCTATCTAAATTTAGAAGCACTGAAAATAGCTGTTGATGACTTTAATAAGCGAGATATGAGTGGAGTTGCGGATGTACTAAAAAATGCAATAAATAGATCAGAAGCAATAGAACCAGAAAAAGAAGCCTTATTTATCATTCAAGATAAAGAAAAAATGTCACTAGTTCACTACAAAATTGATTGTGAAGGAGCTAATTTCACACAGATGTGAAAAAAAAGAAAAAACTAACCTGGGAAGACTACAAGTTTTTAATAGGACGAGTAGCTCACATAAGTCATGATTGGCTTACCCCTTGTGAATTTATTCCTTATATATCCGCTTTATTAGGCGATATTGACTTAGATCCATGCTCTACTCATCATGCAAATGCTGAATTTTTAAGAGCGAAAAAAATATACACTTTAAAAGACGATGGATTAAATATAGAAGCCCCATGGACTGGGAAAACCTATCTATTCCCACCTACTTATGGCCGCTGCTCGTTTAATAAAGAAAGAGGAACTTGGAGATGGAGCTCGCGTGCTGGTCCATCATCAAAAGCCCCCTCCATAATCTGGTTTCGCAGGCTCATAAGAGAATGGAAATTAAGAAATATCCCAGAAGCTTTATTCTTCAGTACTTATTCAGAAATGATGAGGCTGTGTCCAGAGATGTGGGATTACCCGATTTGTATCCCAACAAAAAAAGCCAATCTTATCCATGGAGAAAAATTATTTACTCTTAAATCACCAATTTCTTGGGGATTCTTTATCTACTTACCTTCTCTACAATACGGATTTGAACAAACGAAAAAATTTGAAGAGATCTTTTCTAATATTGGTAGAGTAATTTCTTAAGTAATTTTTGGTCGAGGAAAACCTGAATCTTGTAACCGTGTAATATAAGTTTTTAAAAAATTCTGAGCATTAGATGCATCAGCCGCCCGGCCAAGGCCCCTGTAACGATTGTCAACTTCGTAACTATGTCTAAACTGGGTTTGCATACTTCCATTGTATTAGCAGCTAACATGACAGAAACACAACAAGCTATAAAGACGGTATGTGAAGATGTTAAGGAACTACTTCTTTATAAAAATCAAAAGTATGGTAACTCAGCTCTTCAACCAACTAGAATTTTTAGTAAATCGAGTGCAATAGAACAATTACTTGTAAGGATCGACGATAAACTCAACAGAATTCAAAAGGGAGCAGGACTACTAGCAGAAGATGAAGATGTCATAATGGACTTGATTGGATATTTAATCCTTCTCAAAATTGGTTTAAAACAAGGTTCTCAATGAATTACGATGAATTCCTAGAAAACTATACACCTGAACTTCAATTAATTGATGCAATCGATATGCTCACTCATTTTGAACCGGATGCGGCAAAGATCCTAGACCAGTGGGCTTCTGAGACCAATAACGAAAAAAACGTTTTAAAACTTGACCCGACGGATCAAAAACAGCTAACTTTTTCTCAAGATATTCAATTGCTTTCAACTGATTGGGAGCCCCATTATAAGTCTCAACCAAGTTCAATAAGCATTTCTTACCCTGAACATGACAACGATGAGGAATTAGCGTAGGAATCTCTTTACTAGCTGCTAAATAAGTATCAAGTTCTAAACGTCTTTTAGTAATCATTAAATCTCCACCTGATTGCCATATACGATTTATATAGGGACTCCATTCTCTAATCAACTTGTTTTTTGAGGCTCTTTCATTTATCAACTCCAAGAGACGACAAGTCTTAAATGAAGAAAGACCAATACTGTAAGCAAAACTTAAAATAGCGGCTCTTCTATTATTATTAAGAGGGACAAAAACGTACTCTTTTACAAGATTAGAAAATTCCTTTAAATCCTTTTCAAACTCTTTCTCTATCTCTTCTCTAGTTGCTTTATCACTTGCTAGCAAAGCCCTACCATTAATGGTGGTACTCCCATAACCGATATACCAAGCCATATCACCATAATCTTTATAAGACGCATAACGACCCATTCCTATATCAGTTCTAGGAAGAGTCGTTCTCTTAATTAATTCAAAACCTTTATCAGTAAAAAATGGATATTTTAACTTATCTTCTCGAGAATTAGTCTTCTTATGGGACAACTACGTTTCCGTTGTAATTCACTTCAGAATAGCCGTCTAAACCCATTAATACAACATAGTTCTTAGCTGCGTCAGTAACTGTTACACCAACAGCTCCTTTACCTCTACCAGCTTTTGCAATGTTGTAATACTTCTGATAACCAGTAGGAGGATTCCCAGTTGCGTAAGCATCCTCTTGAAAGATTTCGATATTCGCTAGTGCATTAGAACTATCAATTGTGACTTTAATGTCGCCAGTGCCACCTGGATTTACACGGAAGGCTCTTATTTGATCGGAAGAGTTGCCCCCAGCAGTTTGACCAAGATAAGTAATCTCAGCTGCCGCAGAGTCCTTTTCAAAAGTATCTAAAGTGCCGGAAAAAGTGCGAGTAGCCATGGTATTTAAGAAATCTGCCCAACAGTGGAGAGGTTGAATTTAATGTCGGCGTCTATGCCGTGGTCTTTTAGGACGCCATAAAACATTTGACGATCCAAGGCTTTTTGATGGAGGATTTCGATGAAAGCCTCTTCCAACTCAGTCCTATCAAGGTTTTGAATCGCCAAAGAAGCTGCGTGAATTGAAAATTCAACATCAACTGGAAGCTCTATTGCATCCATAAACAGCCAAAACTATATATTTATATTACCAGCG
>CEOH01030842.1_pt1 | contig 15965 bp, 16 predicted proteins | sample 530311 | NCBI WGS metagenome assembly CEOH01 (sample SAMEA2619923, study PRJEB7988) | marine metagenome | biome: marine biome (ENVO:00000447); feature: deep chlorophyll maximum layer (ENVO:xxxxxxxx); material: "saline water (ENVO:00002010), including plankton (ENVO:xxxxxxxx)" | depth 60 m
TTTCGCACTCGATGTACTTATGGATCCAAATGTTCCTGTTGTGAGCTTGGTTGGCAAGGCTGGTTCAGGAAAAACCCTTTTGTCTATCGCAGCAGGGCTTGAACAGACTTTAGAAAGCGATGAGCCCCGGTATAAAAAGATTATTGTTTCAAGACCTATTCAACCAATGGGTAAGGATATTGGCTATCTCCCGGGAACAATGGAAGAGAAGATGGCCCCATGGCTGATGCCAATGCAGGACAACTTAGAGTTTCTTATGAGTGATAAAAGAACTTTGGACTTGTATATTGAAAACGGTACAATCGAGGTTGAGGCTTTGACTTATATTCGAGGTCGCTCAATTGCAAACGCCTTTCTTATTATTGATGAGGCTCAACAGTTAACAAAACATGAAATAAAGACTATACTTACAAGAGTAGGAGAAGGAACAAAGATCGTATTCACCGGTGACATTGAACAAATTGATAATGTTTACGTCGACGAAACCTCAAATGGGTTGACTTATGTTGTTGAAAAGTTCAAGGACTATGACCTCGCTGGCCATATAACACTTAGAAAAGGTGAACGCTCAAAGGTTGCGACTCTAGCTGCAAAAGTATTATAAGGATGAAAAATGGCAGATATCGAATTTAAAGATGATAATAATCTCGACACAACGAGTACTCTTAACGAGGTTGTAGAACCTGAAAACAATCTTAAAGAGATTTTGGTAAACTATGTTGGAGAACAACACAATCCAGAAAGTAACGACGTAACCGTACATATGATTGTGGAAACTTTGGCAAAAGAATTCCCAGAGTTTGTTTTAGCCGTTGCAGAAGAAAACTTTATTAGAGGATATCAACAAGCGTTGTATGATGTAGACAATGGTGCACCCTCTGGTTTTCTTTCTCAATTTGGTAGAGTGCAGACGGATACCCAAAGTGAAGAACAGGAATAATATCGAGGATTTCTTATTCGAATCACATGGCAAGAGCTTAAAAAACAACAAGGAACACACCCTCTTCGGAACAATATTGGTGTCAGTCATTGACCCTCTTCCAGAGAATGTTGATATAAGGAGAGTACTTGACAGAATAGTTGATGCCATACCAGAACACTTGGTTTTTGGGATTGATTCAATCTATATTGAGCATTTGGAAGATTTTGATGAAAGAAATATCAATGCCCTGTATAGGGACCAAACCATTTACGTCAGTAATTTTCAAGATAACGAAGAAGACATGATTGACGATATTGTGCACGAGATTGCTCATTCTGTAGAATCTCTGTATAATATGGCTATATATCAGGATCAAAGTCTTGTAAATGAATTTTTAGGAAAAAAGAAAAGATTGCTTGACTTATTGGAACAGGAAGGTTATAATGTAAACGAAGAAGAGTATAGTAATGTGCAGTTTTCGAAACAATATGACGATTTCTTATATAAGCAAGTCGGGTACCCAAAAGTTTCTGGCCTCACAAAAGGTTTATTCTTGAGTCCGTATTCTGCTACATCTGTTAGAGAATACTTCGCGATTGGGTTTGAAAATTACTTTCTCAAGGACGCTCGATACGTAAAAACATTGTGTCCTAATCTATACTCTAAGATCACAGAAATTTCTAAAATCTAAAAAAGGTATATCATGTCTCACATCTCATTTTCCGAACTTAAAAACTGGAGCACTTGTGCATTCTATCACAAGCTTACTTATATCGACCGCCTCACGGCGTTTGAAGGGAATGAGTATACCGCTTTCGGCACAGCCGTACACGATGTGTGTGAGAAGCTTCTCTTAAAAGAATCAATTAATCCAGAGGAGTACTTTCTTCAACGTTTTAGTGAGGAGCTAAGAAATCTTCCAAAAGACTTGGAAATTAGAAAGAAGCTGGCTGTTGATATGAAAACTCAAGGAGAGAATCTGCTTCCCAATATTATCCCTGCGATTGATGAATATTTTGGAGAATATGAAGTGGTTTCTACCGAAGAGCCAATTATGACTCCTATTGAAGAATATACAGATGCTGAATATAACTTCAAAGGCTTTATTGACTTAGTTGTAAAAACTAGCGACGGAAGACATCATATTATCGATTGGAAGACCTGCTCTTGGGGCTGGGACGCTCGCAAAAGGGCTGAACCAATGATTATATATCAACTTATCTATTATAAACATTATTATGCAAAAAAGCATAATATCGACCCCAATATGATCGATGTACACTTCGGTCTTTTAAAGAGAACGGCCAAGAAAGAGCACGTTGAATTATTTAAAATTACTAGTGGCAAAAAAAGAACTGAAAATGCTATTAAATTATTAGCCGCGGCGTTATATAATATAACTAATAAAAAGTATACAAAGAACAAACTTGCATGCCAAGGTCCATATGGTCCGTGCGAGTTTTACAAAACAGAACACTGTACATAAAGGAAGATATGAACAAAAAAATTAAGATTCTGACTCTAAGTGACCACCCGCTCTCCCCATCCGGCGTGGGAACTCAAACAAAATATATGATCGATGCGCTGCTTAAGACAGGTAAATATGAAATTATCAGTTTCGGCGGAGCTATTAAGCACGAAAACTATGAACCTATGAAAATAGCCGAAGATTGGGTTGTCATTCCGGTTGATGGATATGGAACACAGGAGTCCATCCGCTCGGTGATACGTAATGAGAAACCAGATATTCTTTGGTTTATGACAGATCCGAGATTTTATGGCTGGCTTTGGGACATTGAAAATGAAATAAGGGCAAACTTGCCTATGGTATATTACCATGTGTGGGATAACAAACCTTATCCTGTATTTAATAGACCTTCATATCTTTCAAATGACCTCATCGCAACAATTTCTAAAGTTACAGATGATGTAGTACGCAATGTCGCTCCAGAAGTGGAATGCGTTTATCTTCCACACTCTGTTGATACGGATATCTTCAAGCCGCTCGCTGCTGCTGAAAAAGCAACTTTTCGAGTTGAAAACCTCCGTGAAGAAGATCGCGATAAAGTAATCTTTTTCTGGAATAACAGAAATGCCCGTCGTAAACAGACTGGTAGTATTATGTTTTGGTTTAAAGAGTTTTTGGATGAAGTCGGCCACGACAAGGCTATGTTAGTTATGCATACCGACCCTCATGACCCTCACGGTCAAGACATGTACGCCATTTTGGATGACCTGCGTCTTCTCGACGGCCAGATCTCCATTTCAACTGGTAAATATCCTTTAGAAGGACTAGCCAGTTTATATAATATGGCTGACTGCACAATCAATATCTCTGATGCAGAGGGTTTCGGACTGGCCACTTTTGAGTCTTTATGCTGCGGCACTCCGATTGTCGTTAACATGACAGGTGGCCTCCAAGAACAGGTTACTGATGGAGAAGAATGGTTCGGTGTCGGAATCAACCCCACATCAAGAGCTATCATCGGCTCTCAGGACGTTCCTTGGATTTATGAAGATCGAGTGGCGAAAGAAGACTTTATTAACGCCCTTCGCACAATATACGATATGACCCCAAAACAAAGAGAGGGTCTCGGCCTTGCTGGCCGCGGCCACGTTGAAAAGAACTATAATTTCGAAGAGTATGGGAAAAAATGGGATGAGCTTTTAACTAAAGTTCACGAAACTCACGGCTCTTGGGAAACTAGAAAAAATTATCAATCTTGGAGATTAATAGAAATACCATGAAAAGAAAAAAGATTTTAGTAAGAGGTCCCGGCCTAACACGCTCCGGGTATGGTGAGCAAACCAGATTTGCTTTGAGAGCATTGAAAACTCATGAAGAGTTCTTCGATATTTACTTTGAGCCTCTTAATTGGGGCCAAACAGGATGGTTATCAGATGATGATGAGGAAAGAAAGTGGATGGATAGCTTGGTGGCTAAAACCATATCTTATTCCCAAAGGAATCCCCAGTATGACGTAGCCGTTCAAGTCACTATCCCACAGGAGTGGGAGAATATCGGTAAAGTTAATATCGGATACACAGCAGGAACTGAGACGACCAAGATTTCTGGAGAATGGATTGGTAAATGTAACGAAGTCGACAAAATCATAACTGTCTCAGACCACACAAAGGCAGCTTTTGAAAACAGCGTATACGATGTTATCGATAACACTACCGGCGAAAAAAGATCTGGTTATCGCTGCGCAACTCCTTTGGAAACAATCGGTTTCGCCACGAGAACTGTCAAACCAGAACCTCTTGATCTGGATCTGCCCAATGATTTTAATTTTTTGATGGTATCTCAATGGTCTGTAAGAAAAAACATTGAAAACACAGTCAGGTGGTTTATTGAGGAGTTTAAGAATGATGATGTTGGGCTGGTATTAAAACTGAATACTAAAAACAATTCCATTAAAGACAGTGAGTTCACAAGAAAAAGATTGAAATCTTTGATTGATGACACCAAAGGTAAGAGAAAGTGTAAAATCCATCTTCTCCATGGAGATTTAACTGATGGACAGATGACCTCTCTTTATCAAAATTCAAAAATCAAGTGCTTAATTAATCTTGCTCACGGTGAAGGCTTCGGGCTTCCAATGTTTGAAGCGGTTCAAAATGAGTTGCCTGTCTTAGCACCCAATTGGTCAGGCCACACAGATTATCTGTATGCGCCACAAAAAGACAAGAAGACCAAAAAGGTTAAAAAACGGCCTCATTTTGCAAGTGTTGAATACACAATTCAGCCAATTCAGAAAGAGGCTGTATGGCATCCTGTGCTAATTGAAGATTCTATGTGGGCGTACCCTCAAAAGGTTAGCTACACAAAAGCTTTGAGAGATGTTTTCAAAAATAACGGAAAATATAATAAATTAGCAAAGGCTTTGAAGAAGCACGTCGATAAGAACTTCTCTCCGGAAAAGCTCTATGGCAGGTTTGCAGAAATTTGTTATGGTGCCAAGCTGCAATTAGAACCAGCCGATTACGTTTTTGTGAGTGATTTCTTTACTGATGAATATGCCGGCGGAGCAGAACTGAGCTTTGAGTCTCTAATAAATTCTTGCTCTGGCACAAAGGTTAAAGTCAAGTCCGACAATGTATCAGAGAAACATTTAGAATACTATAAAGATTCAAAGTGGGTTTTTGGAAACTATACAGGACTACAAGTAGGTTTTATGGAAGAACTTTTGAAATCCAAAGATTCTTTAAATATCAATATTGTTGAATTTGATTACAAGTTCTGCAAATATAGGAACTTAGAATTACATAAAGCTATGGAAGGTAAGGATTGCACCTGTGCTGATGAGCCACATGGAAAACGAATTTCTGCTTTCTTAACAGCAGCAAGTAATGTTTTCTTTATGTCTCAAAAACAAATGGATATACATTTATCATCTATAACTGATCTAGAAAAAGACAAGTGCTCAGTGTTATCTTCTGTTTTTGATGAGAACGTGCTTGATAAGATTAAAGAACTTCGCGAAGAGAATAAGGATAAGAAAGAGGACTTTTGGGCAATTCCCACATCGACTCTTTGGGTGAAAGGTTCCGAGGAGGCTAAAAAGTGGTGCACTAAGAATGAGCACAACACTGTCGAGCTAACAAACATGAGTTATATAAATTTGTTAGAGACCTTAGCTAAAGCAAAAGGACTTTGCTTTTTACCTGCAGGTGCAGACACCTGCCCTCGTTTGGTGATTGAAGCCAAGCTTCTGGGTTGTGAATTAAACCTTAATGAGAACGTTCAGCATACAACCGAATCTTGGTTTGATACAGACAATCTAGAAGACATAGAAGGGTATCTTAAATCTGTACGCAATAATTTTTGGAATAAGGTAGGAGCTAATGAACAACAAAATACAAACGCTGTGGGTGGGTAACAAATTAAGCACAATGGAGAGACTGTGTTTGTCTTCTTTTGTGCATAATGGTCACTCAATTGAGCTTTACTCATATGAAGATATCGAAAACGTCCCAGATGGCGTTGTAATCCGCGATGGCAACGAAATACTGCCTGAGGATATGATTTTCGAATACAAGCACCACAAGAGCTTCTCTGGCTTCTCAAACTACTTTCGCTACAAGCTTCTCAGTGAAAAGGGCGGCTGGTGGGTCGATACTGACGTTATCTGCTTGAAACCATTTAATATTCCAGACCCTTTGGTTATTTGTTCTGAAGAAGTTAATCCTTTAGGGGAAGGCAACACTCACGTTGGATCCTGTGTTATAAAGGCTCCTGCTGGCAACATATTGACTAAAGATGCGTTTCAGATTTGTATGAACAAGAAACCAGAGGATTTAGTGTGGGGCGAAATCGGCCCCCGTCTTGTGAAAGAGATGGTTGAAAAGTATAATATGCAGAGTTTTATAAAAGAACCATCTTGGTTTTGCCCCATCCCGGGATGCCTCTGGACCGCGTTCTTGGATGGCTCTATAGAATTGAATTTCAAGGAGGATACTCACGCTGTGCATCTATGGAATGAAATGTGGAGACGTGGCGGAGCGGATAAAGACGAAGATTATCCTTCTAATTCTTTCTATGAGAAATTGAAAAGAAGGTATCTTTAATGCATAAGGTACTGTTTTTATGCCAACAGAGATATTATATAACTAAAATGTCTCGTGTACGGTTTCATTCTATGGAAGCGATCTCCAAGGTTACGGATTTTGTCTGGTCCGGACCCGGATGGCCCAATTATGACGAAAAATTGACAGTGCAAGAGAATATTGATAAAATTTACGAAGGCCAAGATAAACCAGATTTGGTTGTAGCTTATAAACCATTTGATTTAAAAGAGTTTGACAAGGTTGAGCAAAAAACCTGCATTCGTTACAACGAAATGTACGACCATAAATGGACGCTTGAAGAGATTAACGGAAGTAAGCCGGATGTGATTATTTGTCACCATTTAAACGATATGAGGGAATATGAAGAACTTTTTGCAAAGAACCCGTTGGATTTTGATGTTAAAATGGTTAACATTCCTCATAGTGCTGAAAAAACGATATTTTACGATCAAAACCTGCCTAACCGACCGTTCGATTGTCTTTTGGTTGGCGCAGTGGGCGTGCAGACTATGTTGGGAGATCACTATCCTCTTCGTACTCGTATGTTTCCTATACTTAATGCAATGAGTGGAATGGGGTATAATTGTGGTATCTTACGCCACCCGGGTGGAGAACATATGGATGCATATACCAGCAAGTATGCCAAGGATTTCGCCACAACAATCAATCAGGCTAAAATAGCGATTACCTGCACTGGCGCACCTAACTCAAGGTATGGTAAATATATTGAAGTGCCAATGTGTGGAACTTCAATTGCTGGCGACATCCCCGGAGAAGATCAAGAAAACTTTAAAAAGTTTGTCATAGAGATAAGTACAGGAATGACAGATAAGGAAATAATTGATAAATTAATCTATTTCTTACACAACGAGGACATAAGACAAGAGCAAGTCGCAGTCGGAAAAGAATGGGCAGATAACTACACTCAAGAAAAGTACGCTGAAAGATTTGTTAAAATGCTTGGAGAATTATAATGAAAGTTTTTTCCCTCCCTCCTCAAGAGAACTGGATATGTGACAGGTTTTTAGAAGAGTGGAATCAATACAATTCAGATATTGTCACTGATGACTTGGCGGCAGCCGATATTAACTGGGTATTGGCCGGATGGCAGTGGAACAGGATTCCACAAGAATACCTACAGTCTAAAAAAACAGTCTTGACAGTACACCATATTGTACCAGAGAAGTTCAATGAGCAGAAAAGAGGAGAATTTCTTTTCAGAGACCGCTTTGTCGATTGGTATCATGTTCCTTGCGAGAACACAAAAGAACAAATAATTGAATATACGGACAAGCCAGTTTTCATTCAACCCTTCTGGGCCAACCAGCATATGTGGTATGAGATGAAGAACAAAGGTGAATTAAGAGAAGAGCTTGGACTTCCAAAAGATGCTTATATCGTTGGAAGTTTTCAGAGAGATACAGAAGGCCATGATCTGATAAGCCCAAAACTTGAAAAAGGCCCAGACCAGTTAATTGATATTTTGGAAAGTATATCTAAAAAGCGCCCAAATAAAGATCTTTTTGTCGCCCTCGCAGGTCCCCGTCGTCAGTATGTAATTAGGCATTTGAAGAGGCTTGGTATTGATTATAAGAGTTTTGATTTCATTGAATTTGATATTTTAAATAAACTTTACAACTGTCTCGATTTATATATCGTCTCATCTCGTCATGAAGGCGGTCCACAATCTATCATAGAGTGTGGTCTAACAAAGACTCCGATTATATCAACAAAAGTTGGACTAGCTCCGTTAATTTTAGCGGCAAACAATATGTACAACACTCCTAGTGATTTTGAATCTGCTTGGAAGGCTAACAAGAATTTAGATTTCATATATAATAGAGTAATGAAGTATGCAATTCCAGATGGCTTCAAACCATTCAGGGAATTTTTCGAAAAAATAAAAGGATAGAGTATGAACGAGACTTCCCCAATACGCGCACAATTTCATTATCAAGGAATTATTGCTATAAATCTTAAAGAAGGTCCTGCGCACAAAAGATTTATCAAATGCTTGGATGACATTGCTAGCAACAATCTTAAAGAGGGATTTTCTTTAGAACAAAAATACCCGACAACGGCAGACTTGAGGCCAAACGCTTACGAGTATGATGAAAGTGTACTTGACGTTTTATTCGAAGCCGACGTTCCAACCTTGTTGCGGGGTCTTTTAGGGCAAGAAATGTATCTATCTGTCGCCCAGATTAGACAAAGTTATCATACCGGTGAGGAAGAACAAAATTCATATATGAGTTGGCACCGCGATGTACATTGGTACCAAGGAGAGAAACAATCCGGCAATATACCCCCCGTTTATAAGTTAATATTTTATCCGAATATAACCGGAGAGGAGCAAAGCTGTTTACACTTTTGTATGGGCTCTCATCTAAGGGTTTCCGCCGATAAGCAGTTTGATTATAAACAGATTACCGAAGATACCGTCGTAACTGTTGTAAACTCGAATATAGGGTATACTCTGATAAACACATCTGCTTTTCACCACGCAATCCCTCCAAAATCAAAATCCGGCCAATTAAGGGTAATTTATTCTTTTTGCCTCGAAAGTCAGTTGGATGGCGAACCCGAACACTCCAAGCTTCATGAGATGTACAAGGTTAAATTAAAAGAATATAATGAAAATTTACATAAATAGATCCCCAGTTTCAGGCCCTTGGGGAGGCGGCAACAAAACAGTAACGGCGCTAGCTGATAAGCTGGAACAACGTGGTCATGAGGTTGTTTATGAACTTGCAAGAGATTTAGATATAATTTTCTGCTTTGATCCACGACCAAACTCTAGGGGCGAGTGGTATCAAACTTATGTTGATTATAAGTACGTCTTCAAAGACACAAAGATAATCCAGCGCGTTGGAGATTTGGGAACACACGGAAAACCAGAATTGACAGAACTTGTTAGAGAGACGATCAACTTTTCAGATTATGCAATCTTCCCGAGTAAGTGGGCTAAAGAGTATTTAGGCCCCCTGAGTCGACCGCATACAGTGATAGACAATGCTCCACTAAAAACGTTCTTTAAAAGTAGATCGCATTCCACGGGAGTATCTGGTAAATTAAAAATCGTAACACATCATTGGTCGACTAATCCTAAGAAAGGTTTCGAGTATTATAAGTTTTTGGATAAGCACATAGTAGAAAATGACAACGACTTGGCGTTCACTTACATTGGTAGATTACCAGACAATTTAAGATTTATGAAAGCCAATTACCACCCGCCAACTGGAGATAATTCTATTTTAGCTGATTTGTTGTCGCAAAATCACGTTTATTTAACAGCATCCGAGGAAGAAGCCGGCGCAAATCATGTATTAGAGGCCATGGCATCCGGCCTCCCTGTGATATATCACAAAAATGGCGGAAGTATAGCGAACTATTGCGAGGATTATGGCATCGGCTATGATTCTAATGACAGTTTGATTGAAGCAGTTGCTAAAGTAAAAGAGAACTTTGAGCACTATAAACGAAATATTATGGGATTTCATAGGAATATGGAACAAGCCATAGAAGAATACGTGGAGATAATAGAGAATGTTTAATGTTAATATAAGTATAGATGATATATCGCCCCACCCCTTGTCTTCGACAAAGGTTCTTGAGAGGTGTTATGAATTGATTGAAGAGTTCGAAGATATAAAATTCACACTCTTTGTTCCAACGAGTTACTGGAGGACAATGCCTCCACAAGAAGGAAGACCAGACACTAGAACTTCTGATCCTTTTCAAATTGATCTATATCCAGAGTTTTGCGAAGAGATTAAGAATTTGCCAAAGAAAAACTTTGAGCTTGGTTACCATGGCCATTTTCACGGCATTCCAAGAAAAAGTAATAATGACGAATTTCAATACCTGAGTCACCCGCAAGCATTAGATAGGTTTAAGCTTATGTTTGACACAGCCGAGAAGGCTGGCGTCAAAGATAGCATGCAGCCGATATTCAGACCACCAGCGTGGCGAATGTCTGCCGATTCGATTAGGGCCGCCAAAGAGCTTGGTATTGAGATTCTCGCTTTGTCAGCAAAGCCAAACTACAAACAGACGTATGGCGGAGAGGATGACAATTTTGAGAATGTCGTATATTATAATGTAAATCCGCCTTTTGATCCGTTGACCTTGTGTTCGAAAACCGAGATCGTATATCATGCATGTGAGTGGGATAAAAATTTTTTAGATAAAGATAAAACCGAAGATTTAAGAAACTTTCTTAAGAAAAATGAAGAAAAGATCGACTTTTGTTTTATGAGAGAATTGTAATGGGTCAGTCCGACGCAATACTTTACAGCGATCTTTACTACAAACATATTTCTCCACAAGGCTCTGTAGCTCTGTTGGGCTTTCAAAACAATCAGTATTTTCCCGGCGACTGTTATGATTTACAGCTTGATAATTGGGATATAAATAGCGATTGGCAGTTAAACAAAAAATATGATACAATCATATCCCTCCGTTGCCCTTATTTTGCCAAAGATCCAGAGTCTTTCATTCAGAGATGTTATGACAATCTGAATGAAAATGGACGTCTCTATATAGACTGGGGCTTGGGTGATCACTGGCGCTTTGATAATTTTAAAGTTGGTTGGGTAAAAGATGGAGAACAAGAGTATGCATACAAGGATGATAACTTTTTGTGGTCGACTGTTTGGGAAGACTCATTTTTAAAAAATTCACAGTTTAAAATTTTTCAAGAAAGCATTCGAAAGTTTAATTATAACAATATTGAAGAGGCTGTGTTTTTTGAAGTGCCAAAAGTGTTAGATATGAAATTTATTAGAGAGCGCTTTGAGGTGGGGTACGATATTTTAACTTTATGGCCCGATGACAAGCCACAGTTGTATGTATTATTGTGCGGTATGAAAAAATGACAAAAGGATTGTTGATACAGATGACAGGACTATCTGGTTCTGGAAAGAGTACTTTGGCTAACCATGTGTCGAGTAGTTTAGAGAAGGATGGTTATGCTGTGGAGATTCTTGACGGCGACGAATATAGAGCCGGCCTTTGTTCTGATTTGGGATTCTCTAAAGAAGATAGGAATACAAACATAAGAAGACTGGGGTTTGTTGGCAATGTTCTAGCTAGAAATGGCATTATCGCTATAATGGCTACAATAAATCCTTATGAAGAAATTCGTTTACAACTCACACAAAAGTATGATAATATAGTGACTGTATATATTAAATGTAATATAAACACTCTCTTAGTGCGAGATCCAAAAGGTTTATACAAAAAGGCCACCTTACCAGATGGCCATAAGGATAAAATACACAACTTTACAGGCATATCCGACCCTTTTGAAATTCCGAAGGATCCAAACTTGACAATAGATACCGATATGTTAACATTAGATGAATCTGTTGAACTACTGAAGCGCTTTATAATCGATACAATAGAAAATGGACCCCAAGAAAACAGCTAAAATATCAATTTGTTGCCTCTTCCGCGGAGGCTCAAATCATCTGGCAGCGAACTTACATTACCAAGATCATTTCTTTTCCCACTCTGAGCGAAAGGGCTTTGGCAATATTGCTCGCCATGATGTATTCGGCAACTATCGTGCCGATGAACAATTTGACGAGGACAGATATGACAAAGCGAAATATCATGTTTGGAAAAGGTTTTGGACAAGAACTGGCAACTCACACTACAGAGACAGAACTGCTCAAAATCAAAATAAAATTATAGTATTTCAAGTTCGACACCCATATATGGTCTACAAATCGATGTTGAGATATATTGATAAGGCTACAGAAGAAGGTAAACGACCAGCCAACCCATGGAAGGATGTCGACGGTTTTAAAAACGAAAACTTGACTGATATGATTGGCATTTATGAAAAACTCTTTAAGGCGATAGGGATATGTAAGCTGACCGGTCAAGAATTTCATGTGTTTTATCACGAGCAATATCTAAAAGAAGGTGCTTCATATTTAACAAAACTGATCAAGAACATGAATCTGGAGGATGGAAGTGAGATATGCAGAAATATCAAATCTCACAAAGAATATCTAGATAATTTAAATTCAACAAAAGAACTGGACATTAAACAACTCAAGCCCGGTTATGGCAATTATGAGCCGTGGAGAAGTGTGGACCACAAGACAGAGATTGATAAAATAAAAGAATGTCCAGAGCCTATAATTGAAAAAATCTGCACACAAGTTGTGGATTCTATTCGTGAGCAAACAAATCCCGATAAGATTGAGAAAGCTCTGGCTCTAACAGAAAAAGAATTGGCTGAATTTAAAGAGTTTTACACCAAAACTATATTTGAGTAATGAGAGATACAAAAGTAATATTATTATACCCACCAGAGCAAACTTGGCCAGACACCATGTGCAAGCCGAATGGTTCTTTGGCCTACCCAATGTTGGGTGCAGCGCTTTTATCAGCAGGAGTGGACGTAGAGGTTTATGACGCTTGTGTTGGAAATGAAGAGGATGATCTTCAAGAAACGTTTTATACAACGACTGAGTTACCAACGGGGATGTTACGAACGGGAGTTTCGGATGAAAGAATTTTGGAAAAGGTATCCGATGCCACGATTGTTGGAATAACGTCTATATTTTCGCACCAAGAAACAATGGTTTTGAACACAATAAGATTGATCAAGAAACATTTTCCGGAAAAATTGATTGTCTCAGGTGGTGTGAATGCTAGAAACAGGGTTAGGCAATTTTTTGATGCTGGTGTCGATTTAATATGCACATCAGAAGCAGAAGCTACGATTATCAACATAGTCAATACTCATGAGTCTGGAAGCAGTGATTATTCCCACATACCCCACTTAATATTTAAAGATGGGGACACGCCCAAATACAGTTTAGCTAAGGGAGATATTTTTTGGGACCTAGACGATCTACCGGTCCCAGCTTGGCATCTTTTACCAAACGAAAGATATTGGAAAATTGGTCGACCACATGGTGGTCATTTTAAAGAAGATGAGGAACTAAGATACGTTTCTATGATGACTTCTTTGGGTTGCCCCTTTGCTTGTACTTTTTGTCATATTGCTGGAGAATTAAAGGGTTCTACATCAGGCGAAATAGGAAGGTTTAGAATTAAATCTGATGAACGTGTACTGGAAGAACTAAGCGTCCTTAAAGATATGGGAGTTAAGCAAATTTTTATTGAAGATGATTCTTTGCTCGGCAAAAAGAAGCGCGCCATCCGCTTGATTAAAAAAATGATAGGAATGGGCTTTGATATCTTGGATGTTAACGGAGTTAATATCATCCACCTATTAAAGGATGGTAAACCCGACAGGGAGATGATCGAGGTGCTCATGGCTGCCGGCTTTAGAGACATCGTACTTCCATTTGAGTCTGCCAACAAAAGAATGATAAGCAAATATGCTTCGAATAAGTGGGATATTACAAACTCAGATGTAACTGGGCTGATCAAAGTTTGTAAAGATTACAATCTCAGAGTTGCAGGAAATTTTATGCTAGGATATCCAGATGAGACTAAACAAGAAGTCTTAAATACGGTAGAATATGCTAAGGACAGAATGAAAGATGGCTTAGACGCAGCCAACTTTTTTCTAGTTATGCCATTACCCGGAACGCCAATGTTTGATGATGCAATAAGAGACGGTCTTTTACCAAGAGATTTTAGTCCAGATAAAATGCATTGGCAGAAAGCAAATATGATAAACACTCCGGTGCCACCACAAGAATTGGAAGAAATTAGAGACAAAGCGTGGCAAGACTTAAACAATCCGGAATTTACGAAATATAAAAAAGGTATGGTTGTCGATAAAAATACTGGAGAGATTCACAAAAGGAGTGCAGAATGAAAAAGAGAGTATTAATCACAGGCGGAGCAGGATTTGTAGCACATCATGTAATTGAAACGCTTTTACAAGAGACAGATTATGATATTGTATCCCTTGACAGATTAGACGTCTCAGGTAACTTGAATAGGTTGGCCGAGGTTTTGGAAACGAACCCTAATGCGAGAGGCCGACTTAGTATTGTGTGGCATGATCTCAAAGCCCCACTCAACGATATGGTCCGCAAAAAGATTGGCCCAGTAAATTACGTTCTTCATCTGGCCGCTGGCTCCCACGTAGATAGAAGTATTGAATACCCAATGGAGTTCGTTATGGACAATGTTGTTGGGACAGCCAACATTCTTGACTACGCCAGAGAATTTTTACAGGATAGTTTAGAATTATTTTTGTATTTCAGCACAGACGAAGTATTTGGACCTGCACCTGAAGGCGTTTTTTATGAAGAAGACGATAGATATCGCTCAGGCAATCCTTATGCTGCTTCCAAAGCTGGTGCCGAGGAACTATGTGTTGCGTATGAAAACACTTATAAGATGCCCATTATCGTAACACACACAATGAACGTATTCGGCCTTAGACAACACCCAGAAAAGTTCATACCTAAAATCATACAGAGCGTTAGAGATGGAGATATGATTCAAGTACATGCCAACTCTGCCTGTACCAAAGCTGGCTCTAGGCACTATATTCATGCTAGCGACGTCGCGTCGGCAGTCTTGTTTCTTATTAATAGTGGTGTAAGCGTTAGTGGCGAAAAATATAATGTAGCTGGATTGGAAGAGACAGACAATGAAGAACTGGTAAACATGATTGCAGACATTATGGGCAAAAAAGCAAAATATGAATTGGTTGACTTTCATTCTTCACGCCCGGGCCATGATCTCAGATATGCCCTATCTTCAGAGAAGATGAAGAAATTGGGGTGGACGCCTGAGAAACCTTTGAAAGAACGCCTGAAAGAAGTTGTCGAATGGAGTTTGGAAAACAATAGGTGGCTTGGTGATTAATGCAGAAGTACACATACAGTTTAGAGAGCTACAACTTTATAAAAATAGTAGAAGATCTATTTGACTGCCAAGATCTTCACTATATACACGATAAGCTGCCTTCTCACATAAGGTATGATGAGTTACATAAATTAGGCGAAGATAACAAAACTTGGTTTCATCAAGTATTTTACAAGCCAATAAATGAGGGAAATTCGCATTTCCAAACTCTTTATGAGAAGTTTATTTACGAAGTGGTCCCAAAACACATCGATGGCGATAAGTTTTTGTATCAAAAATCTCCAACCTTTAGAGTACACACTCCGAATAATATTGCTGTAGGAGGATGGCACAAAGATATAGATTACAATCATCCAGAAGGAGAGATGAACTTTGTTGTTTGTCTGACTGAGGCGAATGAAACTAGTAGCATCTGGGCAGAAAGCTCACCCGGTAAAGAGGATTATCGACCACTTAACATGAAGCCCGGAGAAATGATACAATTTGATGGTAATCGTTGCACACATGGTAACAAGGTCAACGAAACAGGAAAATCAAGAGTGAGCTTTGATTTTAGAATTTTACCATACGATAAATATAAACCAGATACATCTAAGAAATCTGTAGCAATTGGCAGAAGCTTTACTTTAGGCGACTACTACAAACTTTATGAAAAAAA
>CEOH01036696.1_pt1 | contig 15856 bp, 14 predicted proteins | sample 530311 | NCBI WGS metagenome assembly CEOH01 (sample SAMEA2619923, study PRJEB7988) | marine metagenome | biome: marine biome (ENVO:00000447); feature: deep chlorophyll maximum layer (ENVO:xxxxxxxx); material: "saline water (ENVO:00002010), including plankton (ENVO:xxxxxxxx)" | depth 60 m
CTGGATTGTCATATCACAATGTAGGTTCCTCCCGTAGACTAAATTATAAGTAAACACGGACGTGGCCATGAGATCTCCGTACCATACACCGGTGTCTGCAACAGCAGCTAAACATGTCACCTCGTTGTTGTTCTTGACAGCTTTAGCAAACATGTCATGAGCTGCTTTTAATTCTTTAGGGTTAGTTGCTACCTGTACTGCCCGAGGAGGAATAGTAAGAAATTTCATGGTCGACATATCTTGCAACAGCGAACCCTGAACGTTAGTTAGCATATTTTCGGTTATGCGGGACATCGTATCTTGCACACCTGGCGGCATAACAAAACCTCCGCCGGGGGAGCATGGATCTGGAAATGCATTTCGGAATGGATTTGCCCCTGGAAACATAAGTTCTGTCATGGCCATGACGCGATTTTTTAAATCTTCCAACTCTCGGTTGATTTGTTCAGTGCACTCTTCTTCCGTCAACCCATGCAGCTTTAGTTCTTCGCACCTTGCATCGAAATCAAACGTGGCGCCGCAAGCATCCGTTATTATTGGAGCTGTTGCCTGGATTGCGTCGCAGATATCTAAATCAAGCTCCTTTCCGATCTGAAAAAATATATTTTGTATTTCAAATCTTGTGTTTATCCCTTTCTCGTATACGCTGTTCCAATCCTGTTTAGTCATTTCTAAGCACTTGTTAAGCAGACGCCGAGAAGGATCTCCGTACAACAAATCACAAATCTGCGCTGCTGGAAGTCGACTTAATATATCCTTCATCCACGCCAAAATGTAAGATGGCTCCAAGCCGGGAATAGTTGGTAGACTAGGAAGTGGTATCGACAAATCCGGAGGTGGCGAAGCTAGCGCTGGCGTGGTTGCCGAACCCATGTCGTCTTCTTCGCCATAACATTTGTTTAAGGCGTCTTCCAAGATCAAATTCAGAACTTGACCTAGAATCATACCAGCGAGTCCGAGAATAGTCTCCCAAAGTCGCTCACTATAATCTCCCATATGGTTGTCTGTTTTCAGAGAAAAAGGGAATCTCATTGTAGGTACCGGCAAAGAATACCTTCGCTTCAATCCTTGCCAAAAATCCTCGCCCCAGTCAGACAAACCGCCGCCTGGATCTTCGGTGAACAGAAGACCTGGAATCTCTAATAATTTTCCAACAACTGCTTCACACAAAGCTCCAATATCTACTAATGTCTTGAGCCACTGGACCCAAGCTTTAGCATCTTGTACTGCGGCGTTGATACTATTTCCTGAAACGTTCATTCCGTATATGGGAACATCTCCAAACGCAGCTAAATCACTTTCTAATTTATCTAATGTTGATTCAAATCCGCCAGAACTGAGTAGACCTGAATATTGTGTCTCTCGCGGTATTAAGTACCCACTTTGAATTAGCAGCGCTTTTGCTTCTTTCTCGGAATAGCCTGCATTCATTAACCTAGCCTTTTCAGAATCAACTTCGTCCCATGTATAATTTGGAGTAGAAATGGTGTAAGTTGAGCCGCCAATGTTAAGTTCATCTGGCAATATTCCGGTACCGTACGGAACTTCAATACTGTTTTCGCCAGTTGGCCGCGGGCCGGGCACTAATTCAATTATAGTTCCCCCTTTTTCCATATTCAAGAGAATATTAACAATTACCGGGTCGGCACCTGTAAGAGCGAAAGCTGCTGCAATAGGTGCATTTCGAAATTTGGGATTCAGTTTTTGACCGTCCATATCGATAAGTTTATCTTCAACTTCTTCGGTCTCTGTCGCATCATTTTTCTCTAAATTTTCTATTATGCCAGTCACCTCATCGCCCAAATAACCACTCGTATCGCCCAAATATGGCGCCAACTCAGGTATATTCTGAATAATAGTCTTTTTGACATTTTCAATGCCGATGCGCTCTATAACCTCAATGATTGCAGCTTCACACAGAGCTTCGGCTGTTATCGGGATACCAAGCTTGTGCTGCAAACACGCCATTAACAAAGCCATTAAAGCCTGAGGGTCTAGATTGTTTAAAAAAGATCTATAAAAAAGCTTGAAGTCTTCCAATGCACCGGAATTTTCGGATGCTTTCTGTGTTTCTTGTTGTTTTTTTCGCAAAGCAGCTTTTGAAGATTCAGGGTCTGTTGCTGGAGTTGCATCAGACCATTCCCTTTGCCACTCTTTCATGCAGTCTTCTCTTCTATAAAGCAATTCTTGTAGTTTTTGCTGTTCAAGACCGGAATTCGGGCCTGATCTACGCAACCTTCTTATCAATTCTTTACACTCTAATTTGCCGACGACGAGCGTTCTATTTCGTGAAAGAGAAATCTCGAAAGGAGGGACAGAGTGAGACTGCAGAAATTTAATCCAATCCTCTGATTTGAAATTACGAGTCCCTTTGTCGCTAAATGTAATTAAATTCTTATACGCCATCAGATAATGCAATGTTCTAGAGCCGATCACCCCGGGGAATTCTTCTCTAAACCAGTTCAGCCCAATACGCAACGGAATAGCGCTTCTCTTTATAGATGTATTCCCAGATAGCTCATCGTCCGTCAAATACGGATCAAACTCAAATAAATTCAGGTTAGAGTTGTGTGATTCCTTTAATGACTCAGGATCAGGAGAGAAAAGTACATATGATATTGTTTCTCTGGCGTCCCACCCGACAACATTGTTGTCTTTAAGACCTATCTGTATCATGTGGTCTTTAGTCGTTCTGATTCCTTCAGAACAAAGCTCCGATATATTATCGCTATTGGAACTGGCGGGAAATGTCTGTCTTTTTAAGAAACCGTCCAGCAGGTCTGGAAAATCTTCGAATGCCTTAATTTGGATGTCTATGTTGTAGTCTAAATTATAAGGGTTGAATATGAGACCACCAGTGTCTTTAAATTCACTTACTTTAGGTTTTATTTTCTTCTTAAAAAGGGTCGCTAACTCTTGTGATCTTTTTTTCACTTCTTTAAGAGGAAGTGTGAAAGCAAAGTTTTTTCCATTATAAAATAGAGACTCAGAATCAAAATCTCTGCTATAAGGCCTAATAGAATCTGGCAACGCGTCGATATAGCTTGCCGCAATTGCAAAAAGTACTTTCTGATTTTTAGGATTAGATGACTTTGTAGCTACCTTCACAGCAACAGGCACAAAATGATCAGCGCGAAGCATATTATAAAGATTCGAGTTGATCTGGCCCATGTCTTTGTTCATGTATCTAAGAAGATCATTCCATGCTTGTTCTTTTATTTCAGCTGTTGTTTTCGCAGATTCTTTATTCTTCTCATCTTTAACTTCTTTGCTGTCATCGCCAGTTATTGGATCAGGTTCGGGATACTCATTCGGGCCTAGCAGAAAACCTTCAACTAACTGTTCAGTTGTAAGTCGACGGCCTTCGCCGGCAATGAAATAGTAATAGCCTTCAGAATATCTTGTTGTTGGTTTACTTAACAAGCTAGAGAGGTTGTACACCAGCTTGTCTCCCATGTCTTTTTTATTAAATTTATTAAAATTAAAATAAGCTAATCTTACATCTTTAGGCTCCAGTTTAGTCCAGTTTAAATTTGAGTCAGGAGATATTAGCTTTACTCCATCTGGTAAATTGACATATGGTTCAGATACTTCGTGCGCGACTAATTTTCGTGAAGTATATGGATCCGGCGAAGAAACAATTTTTTCTTCTTTTTTGCGCACATATTCAACTCTTGTATATAATGGGCGTTTGCCATCGGATGTCAAATCTTCTATCTTACCACTGGAAATTCTTTGATCGGAAAAGATTATCCCAACCCAAGTACCAGTAGCGCTTTCAACTATTTCCGTGACCACGACGCCGGTGCCCAGAGGCACTTCGACACCATCGCCATGGTCGTGTTCTCTTTTAACCAAATCTCCGCCATTATTTAAAAAAGAATACCCTTGGTCTTCCCACCCTAATTTCAGCGGCTCCTTGTCATGAAACGGAGATGTGCGAAGGGGAATGTATGGAGAACTTCGTTTTCCATTTGATTTTTTGGCATCCAGCACCAAACCAATATAGTGATCAGCCTCGGACGGAGCTAGCGCTTCTTTAGCTAAATCACTAAATATGGGGGCCGGCCCCAGGGCGCTAGTATCTGGAGTAGCTCTTATGTCTTTTTTGAGAGATATGGAATAACCTGGGTGGAGCGACAAATACTCCAATGATGATTCCATTACATTTTGCAATATTTCTGATAAATTTGGCGGAGGAGTGGAGTCTTGGATCCAATTCCAAAATCCTCCGAGAATAGGAATGTCTGAAACCTGAGGAAAATATTTCTCCACCTCTTCCTGATTCATATCAACAAATTTATTTTCCAATACTACCTTTATAGCTTGCAAAAAACTATTGATAGCAGGAGCAACAACGTCCTCATGTTGTTTTTTGGTTGGGTACCAATTAGCTTCCTCGCCGTCCTCTTTAATTTTCTCTGCTGTTTGATGTATGCTTTTTAGTTGATCGCGCAAGTCTCTTGCGGCTTTTAAATCTTCAGCAACAATAAAGTCTAAATCATCAAAAATATTAGCAGTTTCAGGAGCAGTTTGAATTTCGTCTAAATCTTCATCTAAAAGAGCTTCCCATGCGTCGCCCTCTACGAGTTCCTCAAACTTAAGTTTTAGTTCGTGATTTGTAGCCATTACAATTTCCTAGTTTGACTTATTATTCCTGCTGTTGATAAAATTTTCACCACTTTCAACCAAAAAATTATGTTTTACACCTTGCAAATTGGTTATATGCTTCAACAAGGATATTTCCGATCTTGAAGCCGTTTCGACATCGCACTGAATACCACTCATCATAGCTCTCTTCGATGGCAGAGCTTCTATCCCAAAAAATGGTGTAACATGTGTGTGTGTTTGCAAGGCTTGGTTGTATTTCATCTGATATTTCATATAGCCATGAAGTATTTTAGCTAGAGCTTCAACATTGTCCAATACAGTAATTAATGCCAATTGTAAATTATCACCCAGAACAATTGGCTGCAAATCCTCGACTTTGTTCATAGCAACAAGCTCTACTCCAGACTTGCCAAGTATTTCTCCGCCGGCGGAATTAAATCTGTCTGTGCCGGTAACTATTCTAATACTCTCACGGCCGATTATTCGAATATTATCAGCCTTAGCTACGACAGCAGACTTTGCTCCATATTTACCTATGTTTTTGTCGCCCTTGTCATCTAGTTTTGAACTAAATTCTTCTCCAATGCCAAAGTTTTTGTCGACATTTGTTTTTTGACTTATGTAAACTCTAGCCGAATCAATATATGGGTCTGGATTTGTACTAACTGCTCTTTCAACTGTTTTGCTAGTACCATCTTCTGCTTCAACTTTAACTTTTTCAACTTCTCGCGGACACCAGCCACCTAGGCCTGCGACAAGATCAATAGCATCGCATTGCGTATGGCCTTTACCTCCCCAGCCGGTATGAGCTTTCCCTACTCTGTCATTCCCTATCACTATGAAAGCATTATTATCTATTCCACGTCCTACTACAACTTCAGAAGCACACGTATCTCGTTTGCACATAGCTTGAATGCGTTTAGTGCCGAAACCTCCGCTAATTTTGTTTTTTACTTTGTCTTCCGCAGACATGTTTTCATATTTTTTCCTCCTTGCTTCCGAAATACCACAAAGATCAACAGCTTTTTTTCTCAAATTAGCTGTAACCTGAGGTTTTCGTCGACCAGCGGATACATTTTGCGAGAAGCTTCGTAAATCTTTTTCAGTTACGTCAACGCTGGTGTCGACAGGCAACAACTCCTCTAAATAATCATCCCTTTCTTCAAATCCACCAAATTCTATGTCCGTTTGTTTCTTAAATTCTCCACTTTGAAAGGGATTTTTCCCAACTTCACTATTAGTCGTCGAATTCGGATATTTATTCTTTTGTTGATTGTAGTATGCTTCTGCTTCTTTAAGGCTTGTGGTGTTCTTGGAGGAGACGGTTTTACCGGTGTTAGGGTCAACGACGTCTAAGCTGTAATATGTTTTCTGTCCCTTGCTTGTTGCAACTGAAACAGTTGATACAGAAACATCAATTGGCTTTATATCTGGCATAATTATTTTCCTTCATCCGGAGATTTCACCTTGTTTATTTCACTCCATCTAATGACAGAACCACCTTTCCAGAATTGGAAATGCATATGATCTTCTATTGTGTTCGAGTTCCAAGAAATAGCTTGTATCCTTTCTACAATTCTTTCGATCCCATAAATTTTAGCAATCTCTTCCTTTTCATTTTCATTCCAGGTTTTTCCACCCTTCCAACGTCGTTTTAAAAAATATGCGTTGCCCCAATACATGTCTGTCGCTTCGCAAAATCTTAAAAGCCATAAAGTAGGGTTAGCTCCTTTTGGAACTATTGGCCCGCCTTTTGCTGCTTTCATCACGTTTCGTTTCAAGCCCATGCTCCCACCCTTGTAAGCGAGTGGCGCTTTCTCCCAGCTGTCTATTTGCCTTAGTACCGCCATTTGCGAATCCGGGTTCTCCCAAGCAGTCTTTACGTACACAGCTGGGTCTTCTTTAAAAACTCCCAATTCGTGTAATCTCTTAGCTTTCTTAAGATCTCCACCAATATTCCATGACCAGGCGCCTGTATACACCCCATAAATTGGCTCACCGTTTCTAGAGTATCCATTTATTTGAGCATCTAGATCAAACGACAACCCAAGGGCATGAGTAGACAAGCCCGCCGAATACGCTGAGGTGCCACTCGCGCCTTTATAGCCGCGAATACCGCTGGTTACTTGAAAAGGGTAATATTTCGACTCTTCGCATGCGCTTTTCCAAGCATTCTCAACTATGTCTGCTAAGCAACTCCATATATTTTTACTTTTAAGAGATCTGATGGTTCCGTTTGGCCCTCTCGCAAGATAATTAAACTTCTTAATTTTAAAATTCTTGACGTCTGACAATCCGGTTTTTGAATAAGAGGTTCTTTTTCCTTTAAAGTCAAAGTCTTTTTTTCTTGGATAAAATGGTATCATTTTAGTAAGCTCGGCATATGTACCAGGCACTTTCACTCCCCCAGGTACGTCTTCACATGCAACTGCAACCACCTTAGCCTTCACTTGAGGTACAGGTATTTTTTTCTTTCTAGTGCCCAATTTTTTGGGTGGATCCACGCAACCTTTTGGTTTTTTACATGGTTCAGGGCCTTGTTTTTTTATTTTTTGTTTCAACAATTCAATAAATTTTGTTAATGCTTCAATTTTCGCTAATTGACTGGCGATAAGAGCGATATTTCCTTTTCCGGGATTTCCGGGAGATACATTTGCGTTTGGACCGCTAAAAGCAGCTGCGCTATCAAAAAAACTTAACTGAAAAGACTTGTTAAACAAATTCCATTGGAATTCCCAACTGGGAGTCTGCGATGTCCAGGCTTCTTTCGCCAACTTAAGTTCTTCTTGTCTTTGTTTGAGTTCTTTTTTAAAATCATGTGTTCTCAATCCTAATATCTTATTGTAGTTCTGCATATATTCAGTTATTTTCATATATTCTTTTTTATCATTTAAATATGATTTATATGCACTGAAAAATTGACCATCTTTGGCCGTGTAAAGCACGCCATTTTTACAAAAATGGCCATATTTCTTTATTTCATTTCCATTTTCCTCTTTCACGACCTCACATATAGCTGACATCCCTTTTTGACCTTGAGACAGAACCTGGAGAGTGTTCTCAAACTCCTCAATTCTCTTTTTCAACTTCTCTTGTTCTGTAATATTAGATCTTTCTGCGGCCGGTGGAGGCTTTGAAGCTACAGACCCAGCATGATCAGGCACTGCTGAAGAAGGTGGCTGGCCGTCTTGGTTGCTGTCCTTCTTCTTTAGTGAGGTCGAGGGCGCATCTAGTAGAAAATCATTAACCATGCTAAACGCATATCCGACCGGTCGGTCGCCGGCGATATGCATGCTTATTGAGCTGTTGGTTGCCTCAGCATTACCTGTTTTGATTGAAAATTTTCTTTTTCCGAGCGCTCCGCTGGGCTTGTATTCTTTTTGATACTTTTCTCCCAACCCTAGGTGTGTAAAAAACTTACTAGTTGAGTTGTTTTGTTTAAATTGAGTTATATAATTAAACTCTAGATAATCGACAATCAGTTCTGATTTTGGCAACAAATAATCCTCATACAGTGTCACAGACGGGACACTCGGAAAAGTATAATAAGTATCTTTATCCAGTCCAGTATCTACAAAGTCTATCCTGTTGATTTTTAAAGTCTTAAGAGCTGATTCTGCGCTTGAGTGCATTTTACTGTTTGGTCTATTTTGTACCATAGAACAAAAGTTAATGGCGCCCAAGCCATCTCCGAGGATAGAAACAAACTGGATATTATCATACCGAACGCCCAAATGTTGATCAACAACATCTAACACTTCGTTGTGAAAAAGCTTAAAATTGCCTCCAGAATAGGACCCATCAAACGTTGCAAACTGGCGCTCGCGCAAGTGAGTAACTTGCAGAAGATTTTCTTGTTGTGAGATTGGCAAGCTTTGTAAATATTTTTTTAATGCTGGTCTAATCTTAGGATCCGGATTAGATCGCGCCGTACGGCCGGTAAGAAGTCCCGGGACTACTTTTTTTCCAGAAGCCATTAATTCAACTCTCGGAGCATCCATTGGGGCTGTTCCAAAACCACGAGAATAGGCCATCTCTGGTATCACCAAGATAAAATTCCTACCATCTCGAATCATATCTTTAATGCCAGGAGCTATTTTATCCTTAAAATCGCTCGATATCATCGCTCCACCGATTGATTGTTCTGGTGTTGTATTTGGGCCGGCGATCCAAGCGTGGCCGAAACCGGAGTCATCGTGAAAATAATATTTTATCTCAATAGGGGAAGAGGTGTCCAACATCTTCGGTGCATATATAATAGTCTCACGGCCGGGGCTTAGCGGGCGGTCGAGTAAGTCTAAGTATCCATTATTTTTTAAATGCCCAACCCAAATAAATGCATTATTTTTCCCTGGAGCTGCTCCAGGGATTTTATGTTTAGCGGAAATAACAGAACTTGCAAGACTATTGTTAAAGAACGACTTGGTCTGATCTGAACCGTTGCCATAAATTCCAGTTTTTATTCTACCCTTTAATTTTCTTAAAGGCACCCCAGCGTTCAAGAAGTCAATTGTTTTTCCAACATATAAAGAACTTTGCACATCTTGATTTCGAACAGCCTGGCATGCTGGTGTATGTGCACTAGTAGGCGATAATTTGGTTTTTACCTTCTGAAAAGTTGATGGCTGGTGAAGGCCTATGACTTCTCCTGACGGAAGGCCACTTGCGGCTTGCTCACACCTCTCCTTGGAATAAGTAACCCATATCAAAGATCCAGGAGTTATTGATTTGAAGTCTTTATCTTCTACCCGACCATGGTACTCCCCATGAAGGGCAAGTCTTACGGGGTCTTCCTCACCAGATGGCCAAGGAATATCAACATCAAATTCCGGTATTCTTGCCACCACCCTTATTGAAGTTTTTCCAGAATTCTGCTTTTCTAGTTGAGCTGCTGTAGGGAACAACATAGTCATAGTTTTGGTAAGATTTCCGCCCGTCGAAGCTTGATTGTTCGCTTCGGGTCCTGAAAGTACTTTTAAAACCACAGCAAGATACGGACCGGTACCTTGATGGACATCATATGAATACTTCTCACGAAAAATCTCTGCTATTGTAGAAAAAGCACTCTGGCGTTCGTCATATCTAGCTTCAAATATTGAACTATTTAAGGAATTTAATTCACCTATATCCCAGTTAACATAAGGAGAATATGGTGTCGTAGTAGCCATATAAGATCCTCTTATTTCTCGTCATCAATCAAATCATATATTTCAGATTTTTCATCCGATGAAAGACCTTTAAACGAGCCTTCTTTTTTCGTTATTAACGACGCCAACTTGACCAGCTGCTCGTTGGAACGTTGCAACGTTTCTAGATATTTAGCTGCTACTGGGCCGGAATGCTGATGTTTCGTCTCATCTTGCTTCAAGATTTTCATTAATTCAACTAGAAGAGTCGAGGCCATGGCCCTGTCGTCTCTTACATTAGATATAGCCTCTTCAATGAATGTCTTTGAATCTATATGTTTCCCTTTTCCCATTCGCTTTTAAAATTCCTGTATCTTTTTCGTATACGATTTAAATTGTTTACAATTTGCTTTGTATTCAATCCGGTTATTTCCCGCATGTATAGATAAATAGCTTTTTTGTTAAAAATATCTATCTCTTCTATGCTTTGAAACAAAATTTTAATCGCATCCAAGACCTTTCTCTCATTTTCTTTTAGTTTTAATTTTTCCCACTTGTCAAATTCTGCAAAAAGATGCGACCAAAATTCGTAATCCTCCCTTCTTGATTCATACAGGTTCTCTGTTGTAAGATTTTCAGCCTCTATCTCTGATGATATGTCTTCGTATTGCACATCTCTTTTAAGTCTTTTAGAATTTTGTTTGACTTTATGTATGAACCAGTTCTTGGTTATTACACTGAAGTATGAGAATGCTTTAGATTTTCTATTTGGGTCATATTTGTCTAAAATGGTGATAAGCCACAGTTTACAATCGTCCTTTAGATAATCTATATTTGGTAAAGTATTAAATTTATAAGTATAGACAATCTTGTCTACCATCTCACCAAATGCCGGCTCAATTAGTGTTATATATAAATCAGTTCGTACAGAACGGTCATCGGTTGACGCATAATTTATTATAGCGACTTCATGATCTTTGGTGAAATAATCATTCTTTCGTCTCCGCCGGCGGCGTGCTGGCTTCTTGGTCATATTCTTCCTCTTTTTCTTCAGAAACTACTTCTACTTCAAAGTATTTTTCTTGCATGCTTATCATGTCATTTATTAATGTTCTTGAATGTTCTAACATATTTTGTAGATCTTGGTCGCCATAATACATTTCCAAAGAGTGCACTTCTTCAATATGGTCTGCGAAGTTTTCCGTCATCTCAAGAATCGATTGCATATCTTCTTCGATTTCGTTATTTTTTTGAATTGCTTTCACAGAGAACCACACAAGAACAGCATTTATTATTATGCTAAGATATAAGAAGAATGGTAAAGGACCAAACAAGACCATGAGTAATGCTGCATTTAAAACTATTGATGTTGTTATAATAATTCTATTCATTTTCTAATGACCTATCTTGCCACATCTCATTTTTCAATTTTTCTTTTTCACTTTGTAGTTCTTCATGAAGTTCTGAAATTGTTTTATTTACCACCGTTCCTGGTTTTTTGTCAGCAGTGTGATGTTTGTCGACAGAGAAGGATATTTTTGATAGTTTTTTGACTAATGCAACTTCTCCACACTTCCCGCATGCTTCTTCTTCACGACTTTCAATCATTCCGTGAAAAATGAAGCGTTCTTCACCGCAGTTTTGACATTTATATGCATATTTAGGCACGATTTAAAACATCTCGGATCTTGTCTCTTACGCTCAGCAGTTCATTCAATTTGTACGTACTGTCCCAAAATTCTTTCTCTAAAAAATCTGTCTCGAATTTCCTCAAAGAGTGATTTAAAAAATTAAAAAGAACTTTCAACTCATCTTTATTCAAATCCATAGCTTAATCCGAACCATTTTCATCAAACGGGTAAACGTCGTCATCGCCAGTCTCTGGAATTTTAAAAATTGGAGGGTTCATAACATACAACTCCTCTTTCTCGTTAACTCTGAAATTGAAACCTTTTAAAGTTGGCACGATATCGCTTTGTTCAAAAAGCGACTTTTGTAGCGCCATCATTATGGCCGCTAGGGCCTCGTCAGATAATCTTAGCATTTTAATCTCCTTTTATTACTCTATAGCTATCTTCATCAAAATGTTGCGTTGAAAATTCAAACAATTCAGAATCTTCCAAAGCAATCATCTGGTGTCTTAGTCCGGGATATATATAAAAATTTTGCCCGGGCTCCAATACAATCTCTTCAGCATTTTCTAAATCATCGTCTTCTGAGAATTTAACTAAAAGCTTGCCTGATTGCAGATAAAAAACTTCGTCTTTTATCACATGGTAGTGCCAGGAACATCGCTTGTCTTTTTCAAAAAAAAGAAGTTTGCCGCAATATTCTGGCTTGTTCACAATCCATCTTTCGAAACCCCAGCCTTTCTTAACGAAATTCATTTCGGGTGTCTTATTAAGCGAAGAAGTCATCAGCGAATACTCCTTTATCATCAACATAGTAATCTGCAGCCGGCTTGCCTAAGAACAAATGATGGTGCTTTGCCCCCCATTTAGCCAGCTGCTCTTTCGTCATGGCATAAAAGTCTTGTATCGCTAAAGCAGGATTGTTTTTATGGCGCCCCATACCTCTGGCTGTTAAATAAATAACCGTATTGCCTTGTTCAAACAAATCATTTATTTTATTTATTCTATCATAAAGTGGCTTTGCTTCACGATAATCTCCTCCCTCTAGCTCGCACAACTTACTGCAAATTGTTCCGTCTATATCAATTACGTATGTTTTCATTTATAATCTCCAATAATTTTAGAAGTTGAATATCCATCAATATACTGAAATAATTGTACTTCTGCTAAATCAGAACCAACAACTTCTTGTTTTTTATAATCGCCGCCTTTAACTACAATATCAGGCTTAATTTCGTTAATCAATTCATACGGTGTGTCTTCCTCGAAGACCACCACTTCGTCGACATATTTACACGATTCTAGCATAAATTTTCGATCTCCTTGTGAATTAAACGGTCTTGACTCGCCCTTCAATCTCTTGACGCTAGCGTCGCTGTTAATTCCTACTATTACTTTCCCGCCGATTTGTTTACAAAAACTAAGTAACTCGACATGACCGCGATGTAATATATCAAAACATCCATTTGTAAAAACAACCTTCATTTTTTTTGTTTGTTGTACCATTTAATTGTCTCTTCAAGCCCTTTTTCTAAAGAAACAGGGTTTTCTATTTCTATGCCGCATTCTTTCATCCTAGAGGAATCAAGCAATTTTCTAAATTGACCATCTGGTCGAGTTTTATCCCAAGTTATCTTTCCCTTAAATCCAGTTAACCTAGAAATCAGACTAGCTAAATCTTTTATACTAATATCCTGATTATAACCTATGTTTATTGGATAGTTAACATCATAATATTTCTCTAAAGCTTGAATCAATCCTTCAGCAGCATCCTCGCAATATATCAATTCTCTTCGGGGGGAACCTGTGCCCCAGCAAACTACTTCTTTCTCGTTATTGGCTACGGCATCAGAAAACTTCTTAATCAAGCCTCCGACAACTTTTGTCTTATTAACATCAAAAGAATCATGAGGGCCATATGCAGTATTAAAGATTGTGCAAACAGCAATAACATCGTGCTGTTTATAAATTTGTTTTGAAAAATAATATAGAGATTTTTTGCTTAATCCGTGCGCCTCGACACTCTTGTCCGGCAGGCCTTCATTAAAATCACGCTCCTTTAGAGCCTGATCTGTGCTTCTGTACGCGCAAGATGCTAGCGCAGAAACAACTTTTTTCACACCTACATGCGCACATGCTTTTAAAGTGTTTAAGCCCATTATAGTGGTATTGTAGAATATGTCAGTTGGATATAATTTATTGAAATTTATATTTCCGTTGTAGCCGGCTGCATGAATACAATAATCCGGATTATACTTTTCAAAAACCCTTATCGTCTCTTTAAAATTCAACAAGTCACAATCTCTATGCAGAAGCTCATAGACATGAGCACCACGTTCTCGTAGTTTTCTAACAACTGCGCGGCCTATCATGGATGAAGCCCCAGTCACAATAACTTTTTTGTTTTTTAATTCTGTCATAATAATTTAATGCTTCCTAATTAACGAAATTCCTGGTGGGATGATATTCGCCCCTTGATCATAATTTCCAGTTATCAGCCATTCTCCTGTTATTAACTGATGGTCATAATTTGGTTCCAGAATTTCTTTTCTGAATCTTACTGAGCCGCCATCTGGAGTGGTACATGCGTTAGTGTCATGAATTAGGATCAACCCTCCTTTAGAAACTTTTGGATAATAATTTTCAAAATATTCTTTTACATCATAATATCCATGATTAGCATCGATGTGCAACAAATCGATGCTTTCGTCCTTTACATAACAAAGTACTTTTTCTTTATCGTTGCAATCAGAAATAACGTATTTAACATTTCGATTTCGCTTTTTCAACTCTTCAACTATAGTTTTTGCTCCTAGTTCAAGAATAATATCTAATCCAACTATTTTAGAATCTTCGTTGCAAAACAAAAGACTGTACAACCACAAAGACCCTCCATCAGAAGTACCTATTTCAAAAAAATTCTTAAATTTTCTTTCTCCAATTATGTTTTTCAGCTTTGTGACCTCCTCTAAAGATTGTTGTAGGCCTCCGGTATTATCTGAATGTGTCTTCGGAGAAGGATCCCACAGAGAATAATACTCTAAAACCAGCTTTGATATTTGTTTATCGGGCCAACTTTCAATTATTTCATTGGATATTCTGTGAGCTTTTATTTTTGACACTTCTTTGCCTCCACATTTAAACTCATTAATTTGCCGTTCTCTTTGTCCATATGCGGAAAATAAGTTTGTGAATAATCATCAATATAAAAATGTTCTGTTTCCCGCCAATCATAGCGCTTGATGTTTGAAAAGCCGGCTACCGTCAAGTCTTCTTCTAGTTTTTGAAAGTCCCATCCATTTTTATGATAATCATAAGGATGTCTTTGACTCCCCCAAAAAGTAGAATGTAATAACCTTAAGTCCTTGTGGTAATAATAATGTGCAAAATGAGCTTCCATGTCTGGTACCGCTAGTCGAAGCGTTCCGCCTTCTTTTAAAACATTGAACCATCGACTCAATGCTGCTTCTGACTCTTTATAGTCCGCATGTTCTAAGACGTGACAAGCGTAAATTAGATCGACAGAATTGTTTTTCACCTTTTCCAGCTTGAACACATCATCAAGTAAATCCGGATTGACGTCTTCTCTAATATCTACATTAATAAAGCCAGGGATTTTTCTATCGTAACATCCTAAATTTAATTTTGTTTGTTTCATCAAGAGTTCCTATAGTGATCCAGCAAAAAATCTACACTTTCTTCCAAAGAGTATTTAGGAGACCATCCGGTTGCCGCGGCAAATCGACTCACATCCGGAACTTGTAAAGTAACATCAACCGGGCGAAGAAGTTTTTTATCCACCATTGATCTGATAGGGACTTTCGATTGTTTTTTCAATTGTTCTAAAAAGTCTCCAACTGTAATAATGCTGTCGCCACCGATATTATAAGGCACACCATACTCACACTTATTGCAAGCTATCCAGTATGTCTCCATGGCGTCTCTAACGTCGATTAACGTACGTACTGAATTTAGGTTTCCATGAGTTAAGACATCCTTCTCTCCTCTTTCTATCTCAACGATCTTTCTAGCAAAAGCGCTTGAGAATATGTCGCCTCGACGAGGATTAATATATGCGAACATGCGAGTTAATACAACCTTCATCCCATAGGAGTGAAAATAAGAACTAGCAATCTTCTCCTGAGTAAGCTTAGATACTGCATAAATATTGACAGGCTGGAGGGGGTGCTCCTCTGTAATTGGAGTGTTCTCTTTATCTACTTGACCATAGACTTCTGATGTCCCGCAAAACTGTACTATAGGATCCATATCCAAAATTCGAATCGCTTCAAACAAGTTAATTGTATTGTTGATATTGTTCTGCAACACTGCGATTGGATTAGAAAAACATACGTGAACGTTTGCATGTGCAGCTAAGTGAAATATATAATCTGGCTTACTTTGTTCAAGTGCTCGTATTGTCGCGCTCAGATCATTTAAATCGCACTCGTGCAATATGACGTCATTTTTTACATTTTTTAAGTTTGA
>CEOH01010715.1_pt1 | contig 15790 bp, 32 predicted proteins | sample 530311 | NCBI WGS metagenome assembly CEOH01 (sample SAMEA2619923, study PRJEB7988) | marine metagenome | biome: marine biome (ENVO:00000447); feature: deep chlorophyll maximum layer (ENVO:xxxxxxxx); material: "saline water (ENVO:00002010), including plankton (ENVO:xxxxxxxx)" | depth 60 m
TTATTTGAAAGATGATGAAAAGGATGATCCATTACTTACACCAGACCGTGTAGGATTAATGGGTGTAGATCCTACAACTATGAGAGAAGTTGCATTGGATGTAAATTTACAGTTCCAAATGTTATTCACCCTTATGGGTATAGACCTAGTAGATTTTAAATTGGAGTTTGGCTATGATTCTCACGGCAATTTATTCTTGGCTGATGAACTATCACCTGACAACATGCGACTCTGGAAGAAAGGAACGAAGGAGAAATTTGATAAGGACTTGTTTAGAAAAGGAGAAGGTGATATAGTGAAGGCATATTCTTACATCCTTGAGGAGATGAGGAAGTTTGTATGAACGAACAGATGTTAAAAGATATTCCTAACTGGGAAAAGGAATATCTTAGGATGGCTACTTCTCTGAATGAGAGGGAGAAGGAACTGCTCAATGGTGCAGAGATTAAATCCCATGAAGGTATGGTTTATGGCCGTATGTACGCAGATTGGAAGAGACGAAAAGATTATGAATGATGTTTGGAAGTTTTCTTTAAAGTCCCATGAGGATTTAAAGGAAAAAATTACACCAATAATTGATGGGTGTAAGTTTGATGTTCAGGATAATGGTAAGGATCATTGTCTTGTTACAGATCATAAAGACGATAACCATCCCAAACCATACTTCAAAGATTTCTATGAGACATTAATTAATGATAGGTTCTTTGATGAAGTGGGTGATAGATATCTTTCTAGTGATATTAGGATAAGTCATATCTGGTTTCAAAAGTATCATAAGGATGGTGGTCATAGATGGCACACTCATGCATCATCTAATTTTTCTGCGGTATATTTTTTACATTTGTCACAAGAGGGTGACACCACAGAATTTTTTGATATAATTGATAGGAAACCATTTAGACCTAGTGCTAAGGAAGGGGATATTTTTGTGTTCCCATCTCACATACCACATAGGTCAAGACTTATTGATACCAATAGGCCTAAAACTATTATTAGTTTTAATATGGATGTTATAGAGATCGATCTTGAAAAAATAGTTTCATGAGAAAAGATTTAGATTTACTTGATGGGCCAGATCCTAGTTTCGTTGAGGATGAACCCACTGTCAAGGTAGATATAACCAAGTGTTTTCAAGTTCCTGTAGTTGTTGGAAGTTTATTTGGTTCATATGAACTTGATGTTCTTAGACAACATATCCTAAACAATAAGGATGTTGAGTATGATGAAGAAAATTATCATACCTATAGTGAAGACACTCCACTACCAGATCATCCAGCGGTGGATGATATTATCAATAAGATAAAGGATGTTATCTATGCTATAGATGGAAGTCCTAGTTTAGGATTGGAGTGTACTAGAAAGTGGGCTCATATACATGAAAGAAATATGAGTACAGAACTTCATGACCATGAAGAAACATTTGGTGTTACCTATTATGTTTCTGTTCCTGAAGGATCTGGAGATCTGGTTTTTAAAAGACCACATCAGGAACCATTTGTAGTACCACCTAAAGAGGGACAGTTTGTTATTTTTCCTGGCTGGTTAGAACATAAGGTTACAAGACATCATTCAGATGATCTAAGAATATCCTTGTCTTTTAATTTGAAGGCACATGTGATATAATTAGTACATAATATACAAAAAAGTCTATGTCTTGCGGCAATCCAATTAAACATGGGTTTAATAGAGTCAAGGAATGGGATAAGAAAATGGCAAAGAAGATACAGGACAAGTTTAACTTGACTGATTATCAGATGCTTGTCTTATCCTTTGGTAAAGGATTTATTATCGGAGCGATTTTATTGTAATGGATTTAGCCAAACAATTGAAGGAGGGAACTAAGAGGTCTCACTCCGCAGCTGAAAATACTAAGTTTGTATCTTCTTTTCTTAAGGGAGTACTTAGTGAAGACAATTATAAACAACTAGTCTCTGATTTCTATTTCGTTTATCGTGCGATGGAGGAAGAGGTTGGTAAGTTGGATGATGATAGAGTTGTTGGCCCTATTAATTTTAAAGAATTGAATAGAGTAAATGCTCTTGAAAGGGATTTGAGATATTATTATGGCCCTATTTGGAGAAGTCATATAACCCCCACCGAATCTTGTCAACAGTATGTGAATCGCATACGTGAGGTAGCTAAGAACGATCCTTATCTGTTAGTTGGTCATCACTACACAAGATATCTTGGTGACTTGTCTGGTGGACAGATACTTAAAGGTATTGCTGAGAAGGCATTGGATCTTCCTAAAGGAGAAGGGTTATATTTTTATGACTTTGAACATATAGATAATACCAAACAATTCAAAACAAAATACAGGAATCGATTGGATTCATTACCTGTTGATCAATCAATGGCTAATGCCATTGTCACGGAGGCCAATTATGCTTTCCGTTTAAACATGTATATGTTTGATGAGATTCAAGGGGATGGTAATAAAGCTTTCTGGCATTTAATCGTAGGATTTATTAAGGACTTATTTTCATGAGAGAACAACTAATTAAAGCACTCCTAGCACATGCTCAGGGAGACATTGCTAAACACAGAGCAAACGTGGAAGTATACCTTACTTCACCAGTTGGTATTGGAGAACACTCCAACATAGTTGAAGCAATAGAAGAAGAATTAAATATGATTGCTAAGTATCAAGATCAGATAGACGTTATCCAAAAGTATTTCAAATAACATGGAAGATAATCCTTTCTGGGGTGAACCTACTCCCACTGATCTGTGGGATGACATGAAAAAATTAGATGACCTTTATGAAAAACTTGATTGGGATCATAGAGATCTATTAGAGATGAAAATCGAAGGTAATCATATTACTATTAGAAACAGATCGAGAGAGGGCAGATGATTTTTAATGATGTATGGAGTGATTACATTAATGTTCTAAGAGATCGGTTGGGTCTATTAGATGGAGAGTCATCTAACTGGGCCAGATGGACGGGCAAGAACATTGAATTAGAGGCAACGATTCATACCCCCAAATACTGTCTTAAGTCCCGTGAGGTGACGATATGGAACACTAAGGGTACTTGCATTTATAATAATATCATTTACCCTAAGACAGGGGCCAATTTGCCATGTTTTGGAGTGGACTTGATGATGTTCTTTCCAAAGAAAGTAGTTCTTACTTTTGATTTTCAACATCCAAAAGAGAACTATCCTTTTTCAGTGGAAGGATTGCCTAAATGTGAAGGTGATATTAGATTCTTTGAGCCTGGTAATCACTTCTCTGATAACTTATATGTACGGAAATGTACTATGGAAGGGATCAATGATTACCTAGAAGATTTTACGAAATATGTCGAAACCTTTGCAGATATGTTGTACTGTAAAAAACCTGAAGGACTAGATACAACTGAATATACTGATTTTGATCAGTACATGACTAAGTTAGATCCAGTTGCAGGTTATTTGGCCAACAATTTCGGAAAAGAAAAATCTGAACAGTTTGTAAATGAATTTTTATTCTCTTATTGACATGAACTTTACTGTCTATTCTAAGGATGGATGTCCTTATTGTGAGATGATAAAACAGATCTTTGTTGGTAAAGATCTTCAGTTTATAGAATATAAATTAGACCAAAACTTTACAAAACAACAATTCTACGATGAGTTTGGTGAAGGGGCCACCTTCCCACAAATAACTTTGGATGGTGAGAAACTTGGAGGATGTACTGATACAGTTCAGCACCTACGAGAAAAAAAAGTTATCTAGAAATGGAAATAGCCCTCTGCTATATTGTTGAGGATGCTTTGGATGATGCCTTTACTAGAGATGTTTACACCTTGAATATGTACGACCTTCTTAAGTCACAGAAGGTTACAAAGGCAGAATTATTAGAACTTCAAGAGTCCTCAACTATTTCAGAAATCTCTTCAATCATAGAAGAGTTAGAATTATATCTTGAAGGAGGTGATGATAGCGAACACAAACAAATTAGAGAAGGTTACGGTCACTTAGGTAAACCGAAAGCCCGAAAGATAAAAAACTATTTGTGTGGTATAATAGATGATGTATTACAGTATGAACAAGACAAAAAACCTGGCAGAAAGAAAGGTTCAAAGAATCGGCCTAAACTTTCTAAATAAATTCAGCGAGCTTTGGAGGAGCATTGTTTATCAATTACCAATCGGAGCTCTAAGATGTTAGCAATCTCTTTAACTTTCGGTGCTCTCTTTGCAATAGGAGGCACTATTCTAGGTTTTATGTTAGGATGGATTACTAATGATAAGTATTCTTCTTATCTGGAATTGAAACACGCACAGGTTGCCACTCATCCAGAAATGTATGATACTGAAGGTAACTTAATAACCCAAGAATTAACAGCGGTCAAGGTTGTTCTTGATACGCATGATTACTTATTTGACGATGAAGATTAATTACTATGCCTGCAACTAAATCAAAGACAACTACTAATACTAAATTACCACCCAATCCTCTGTTAACAGAGGTATTGGCTCATATTTCTAAACAGAGAACTAGGGCCAAGAAAATTGAGGTGCTGAAAGAATATCGTACTGATGCATTACTTGCTGTTCTAGTATGGAATTTTGAAGCGGTAAGTATGTTACCTGATGGACAAGTACCATACACTCCTAATGAGGCACCCGCTGGTACACAACATCAACAACTCTCTACAGAGTATAAAAAATTATATCACTTTGTTAAAGGTGGTAATGATGCATTGAAACCTCTACGTAGAGAGAGTATGTTTATTCAACTCCTTGAAGGTCTTCATATGGATGAAGCGAATCTTTTATGTTTAGTTAAGGATAGAAGGTTAGAAGAACAGTATCCTAAAATTAAATTGGATATAGTTAAGGAAGCCTATCCTGATGTTAAATGGGGTTGGCGCCAATGACGGACGGTAAGGAAAAGAAGGAAGATAATCAGGCAGTAAAAGTTAAACCTCCCGTATCTCAAGAACAAGTTGAGAAGATAGAGTCGTATGGTTTAAGAGTAATTCATACTAATTGCAAACCTGAAACGGCACAAGACGGAACCCTACCAACTGACAGTCATCTTTTAACATTAAAGAAAGATGACACAGTTTGGTATGATATTGTGAAGGGGTTTAGATCAAATATATTTGATGCCTATTATGATACAATGGGTGGAGTCATACAAAAGATGGACTTCACTAATGGCAAAATAAGTGCCAAACTCTGGGGTTCAATTCCTAAAAAACAAAAAAGAAAATGACAGAAGAACAAGAAGAATTTAAGATACTCGATCTCGCTTCAGAAGAATTTGATTATCTAGAACCTGAAGGAAAAGGAATGGTGGGAGATGTCTCTAAAGATGAGGCTTCCACTGGTTCTAAGAGTAAGAACTGGACACATAAGACTGCTGAGTTTGGGCCTTCTGCTAAGACTAAAGAAGAACTGGAGGCAGAACATTCTTTAACTGCTGAACAGAAACAGGAAATAGTACAGACAGTTGCTAAACAGTACAAAAAAATAAAGAAATATAAGAAATCAAACATGAGAATTATCAATCAACTCAGTGGTAAGAAGGATATAATTGACAGATTGATGGACGAATATAAAACTGTATCGTAAGTTACAAAACTACTTGCCTATATAATGAAAGTGTGTTAGTATACACACAATCGTTCACCCCGATACAATTGGGGCGCAAGTAAGTCACGGAACGCATTTCGTTCATCCTATGATCCATTTAGCTTTAATTGCTACTACTCTGAGTTGTCCTGAGGCTCATAAACTTGTCGAATCGATGAGTAAATATAGAGTCGAGGAAGAGACACGAACCGAAATGATTCAGATCATTAAGGAAGAGACAGAGGGTTGTTGGGACGGAAATGACTAAAGGAACGGGCCTAAAAATCCAACTACTTTAGGAGTATCAAAATGGCACAAGTCATCTACAGGGGTGTCGCTTATGACACCAATGACAAGAAATCTTGTCAAAAAGAAGCAACTGTATTAACTTACAGAGGCATCAAGCATACAGAGTCAAGAACTGTGTGTGCGAAGTGAATTAAGTCTTACTTAAGAGGTGTAGGGGGTATTTTTACCCCCTCTTTTTTTAAATTTGGTTAAGTACCTAGTACTTTTTCAGTGTTTCAACACATAAATAGTGGTAGAATTGGGGAACAAGATGTAACCAAACCTTTCTTGGTTATGGAGTTCAATTAACAGAATGGAGACGATTATGCACAACCTAGTATCATATAATCAATTAGCAGGTTCATACGAGGATGAACAAGACACCTTACTCACAGAATACTACGAGTGTCTAATTGAGTGTGATGAAGATCAACCTAGTTGTAAGAGAATTTGTAAAGAACTACTAGTTTAGAGGTAACATGAATGAAATAATCGAAAAGGGGGCCTAACGGCCTCCTTTTTTTTAGCCTTGACAATCATGCAAATCCTACATATAATAATAAAAATGGAGGGTTTATGAACAAAGGTAAACTTAAGGTTTTAATAATGGCCTTAAAGGAAGTTGTTGAGGAGTTAGAGTCTGAGATATATGCTGATGCAAGTTCATACACCCAAACCAAAGAAGAACTACCACCCCTACCAGATTATGAAGAGGTATTTGAGTAATGAGTAATGATCTAACAGAAGAAAAGTTGAAGTTGAGACAAGATGCATTGAAGATCTTATTCAGAGAATTGAGTACAAAGAATATAAATAGTCTTGAAAATAATGTTAACAGAGCAGTCTACGAGTGTGCCGACGAGTGGTGTAAGAGACAAGTCACTACTGCCGGCCTTGTTAAATATTTTCACGCTTATTTTGGATCAAAGTTAGATGTTGGACGAGGAACACAAGAAGGGCCATAAGAGTGACAAAAAATTTGTGAAGAAGATTATTAAGGCTGCAAAGAAACATCCCGACTGGTACACGCCAGAAGAGGTAAAGTATGTTAAACTATTCAAGAAATACCATAAGAAGAAACGAAAGCATGATCAAAAGCGAATCGAAGGTAACTCTAGTTAGTGTTACCCCTGATGCAGAAAAAACAATGGCGTACATCGCCAGAGTTTCTAACCCATCAAATCAAGATAATGAAAATTTTTCAGGACTTCTAAAATATTGCATCACACACCAACACTGGTCAGTTTTTGAACAATCTTCAATGACATTAGAGATTGAGACTACTCGTGCTATTGCAGCACAGATCTTACGTCATAGATCATTTACTTTCCAAGAGTTCTCACAACGCTACGCAGACAGTACTCAACTTGGAAACATACCCATACCAGAATTAAGAAGACAAGATACAAAGAATAGACAAAATAGTATTGATGATTTAGATGAGTTCACAACTCAAACATTAGAGTTGCAGATACAAACTCTGTTTACTTCGGCCGTTTCTTTATATGAATCGATGCTTAAGTCTGGAGTTGCTAAAGAGTGTGCTAGAATGGTACTACCACTTGCAACTCCTACCAAGATCTACATGACTGGTTCATGTCGTTCATGGATTCATTATATTAATCTACGTTCCGCACATGGAACACAGAAAGAACACATGGAGATTGCAGAAGCATGTAGAGATGTTTTTGTAGAACAGTTCCCTGTGGTGAGTGAGGCTTTAGGATGGCAGATTTCAAAATAATAGAGAACTGGCTTCCAAAAGATATATTTGATAAAGTACAATCAGATATTGTATGGAATCCAGAGTTCCCTGTTACTTTAAGTAACCGTGTTGCTAGAGAGGAAGAAAAGGAACCTAACTGGTATGCAACACATCTATTCTATGATATGGACATACCATGTTCTCATTATTGGACAGTTATAGATGAATTCTTTCTCGGTAAGTTTAGACAGATGAATATATGTAGATCTTTTATTAGAGCTAAACTTAATTTCTATCCTAACACTGGTGATATGATAGAACATCCACAACATATTGATTATGACTTTGAACATACTGCTGCTATCTTTTCATTGAATACGTGTAATGGCTTTACAAGATTGGATGATGGTACTAAGATAGATAGTGTTGCAAACAGAATCTTCTTTTTTAATGGTTCTACAATGCACAACTCTACTACTTGTACAGATGAACCTGCAAGGTTCAATATAAATTTTAATTTTTTATGATATTATGCCAACATATCCAGTAATTAATCTAAAAACTAAAGAGAAAAAGGAACTGTCCATGACAATGGCCGCTTATGATGAGTGGAGAAAAGATCCTGAAAATGCTGATTGGGATAAAGATTGGCAAGCAGGTGTTGGTGGTCAATGTGAAGTAGGAGATTGGAGGAATAAACTAGATGGAGGATGGAATGAGGTACTAGATAGAGCCTCTCAACAACCCGGCGCAAACGTTCGTAAGTACAACAACTACTAGTATGCCTAGAAAGAAAAAGACTTCCCAAGTTGGAGTTGGTATGACGGCCAAACAATTAAAAAGAAAAAAACCAATTAATAATGATTTTCTTCTTGACATTGAACCATTAACTAGCAATCAAACAAAATTCTTTGATGCATACAAAGAAGGTAAAAACATCTTTGCTTTTGGTGCGGCTGGTACTGGTAAAACTTTCATTGCATTGTATAATGCTTTGAAGGATGTCTTAAGTGAGTTCACTCCTTATAAAAAAATCTATGTCATAAGATCTTTAGTTGCAACTAGAGAGATTGGTTTCTTGCCTGGTGATGCTGAGGATAAGTCATTACTTTATCAGGTTCCTTATAAGAACATGGTTAAGTATATGTTTCAGATGCCTTCTGATGCCGACTTTGATATGTTATGGAGTAACTTAAAAGGACAGGAGACAGTTTCATTTTGGTCTACCTCATTCATACGTGGTACTACATTTGACGATGCTATATTGTTAATAGATGAATCACAGAACTTGAATTTTCATGAATTAGATAGTATAATAACTCGTGTAGGTGACAACTGTAAGATTCTCTTTTGTGGAGATGCAAGACAATCTGATCTAGTCAAAACCAACGAGAGAAATGGTATATTAGATTTCATGAGAATCCTAGAACAGATGGAGGATTCTGTATCAATGATTGAATTTGGTATAGAAGACATCATTCGTTCAGGACTTGTGAAAGAATATATCATTAAGAAAACTGTTCTTAACCTGTAATGCAACGTACATTTGTCAATCATTTAGGTGATATTGAATTAGAAAAGAAAGAGACGCCGGGTTGTCGTCTCTATCAATTACCTAATGGTGAGTGGGTTCCTTCTATTACCTCCATCACTTCCTTTTATAATAGAGAAAAGTTTATTAAATGGAGAAAGAAAATTGGTGAAGAGAAGGCGAATCAAATCACTAGAAGAGCTACGACGCTCGGCACGGACTTCCATGAGGTGGCCCAGAATTACCTTGAAGGAAAGCAACTTGACTGGGAGGGTCATCTTCCGGCATCGAAGTTCATGTTCCACCACTGCCAACCAGTCCTTGATAGGATTGACAACATCCATGCTATCGAAAGGACTCTCTTTAGTGAGTTTCTTGGCATTGCAGGCCGTGTGGATTGCATTGCGGAGTTTGACGGTGAACTTGCGGTCATTGACTTTAAGACTTCACAATACATTAAACCAGAAGAATGGTTAGAAAATTATTTTGTTCAAGAAACTTTTTATGCATGTGCATATTATGAGATGACTGGTATCCCTGTAAAAAAACTCATCACTATTATGCAGACACCTAACGGTGAGAATCATGTGTTTGACAAACGGAACAAAGACGAGTATATTAGGTTGTTAGTAAAATATATCAAGAAATTTGTTAACTCTAAACTTTCCAATGCCTGACAAAAACCTAGACAAGGTTCTGAAAGACAAGTTTCTTTGTCAAACTAAGTTTACAAAAGACATAGAAACATTAGTCAAGAATGATCCAGACTTTAATTACATAGATGCAATAGTATACTATTGTGAAGAGAATAAGATTGAAATGGAATCCGTTGCTAAGCTTCTCTCGAAACCATTGAAAGAGAAACTTAAGGCCGAAGCAATGGAACTTAATTTTTTAAAACGTACATCCCGAGCTCGTTTACCCCTGTGAAAGTGACACCTTTTGAAGTCTACACTACCTATCTTGGAATGAAGAATCATTTTACAAGAGATAAGTATGACTATCTTAAGTACTCTGGTAAGACCAGAGCTTCTGTTGCTTCATTTAACAAACGCAAGGATAGATATTTCTTTGAAAGAATATCTAGGAAGAAAAACGATGAAGAGATAATAAAATATTTCATTGCGAATTTTACTTCACATGATGATCCAGGCAAAGTTTGGATAGGAGAGATTATTCAGAATGGAGAAACTAATTTCAAAGAATGGCAAAAGAGAAGTCAATCACTCTCTTACATATTCTCAAATGAAGTTGAACGAATCTTTACAAGAGATAATTTTGACAGTTACTTCCATACTGAAGGACAACATCCAAAGATATTAAAATCTTATTTTAAAAAAGAGATTAGTTTAGAGACTCTTGTTATACTTGATAAAATTCTAGGATTTAGAATTAATTTTGATAAAAAATTAGAAGATCCTATTTGGGCCACGGTTTCTTTAAAGATAAAGAAGTATAGCCCCTTCATAAATATTAATGTACATAAATTTAAACAGATCATTAAGGAGAAACTATTATGAGTTTTCTTGACAGCGAATATGTTCGTGCATCATTAGTAGAAATTAATGAGCTTCAAGAAGGCATCTTTCCTGATCTCATGAAATTTCCTTATCTTTCTCCTGAAAGAAAGTTGAAACATATTAAAGATCTTGAGAAACTTTTGGAGAAACAAAAAATAATGTACACGAGAGTGTGCCTTAGTAAAGATCCAGAAGCACTTCAGATCAAGGAAAACATTGAACAAACAGCTCAAATGCTAGGAGCTGGTAAACAAAAAGTAGATCCTGCTGCTCTGTTTGATCAGATGTATCAAACGATTGCAAATCTCAGACAAATGCTTGAAGGTCAAGAAACACTTGACAAATGATCATGACTCTGGTATTGTAATCCTAAGCCAACAAAGGCCAAATCCAATTAAATCCGATTAAATCTTATGTCTTTTTCAGACCTTAAAAAACAATCCAAATTGGGTTCTCTAACATCTAAATTGGTTAGAGAAGTCGAGAAGATGAACAATACTGGTGGAGGTGGTGATGACCGTCTCTGGAAACCAGAGGTAGATAAATCAGGTAACGGTTATGCTGTTATTCGTTTCCTACCAGCACCAAACAACGAAGATATTCCTTGGGTAAAATTATACAAACATGCTTTCCAAGGCCCTGGCGGTTGGTACATAGAGAACTCTTTGACCACTCTTGGTCAGAAAGATCCTGTTTCAGAGTACAATACTACTCTATGGAACAATGGTACTGATGCAGGTAAAGAAACTGCACGTAAGCAGAAGCGTAAGTTAGAGTATTATGCCAACATCTATGTTGTAAAAGATCCTACTAACCCTGAGAATGAGGGTGGTGTATTCCTTTACAGATTTGGTAAGAAAATCTTTGACAAGATTATGGCAGCAATGCAACCAGAGTTTGAGGATGAGGAAGCGATCAATCCTTTTGACTTCTGGCAGGGTGCAGACTTCAAGATTAAGATCAAGAAGGTTGCTGGATTCTGGAACTATGATAGTTCTGAGTTTGCTTCCCCATCACAAGTTTTGGATGGTGATGATGATGCTCTTGAAGCTCTTTGGAAGAAAGAGTATTCTCTTCAAGAACTCATTGCACCAGAAAAGTTCAAGTCTTATGATGAGTTGAAGACTCGTCTTAATGCTGTTCTTGCTACACGACCAGTTCGTGAGAGTGAAGATTTGGAGGATGAAAGTGAGGGTCGTGGTTCTTATGAGCCTGAAGTCAATCTTAGAGAGAAGGTTTCTGCACCAGCAGCATCCGACTCCGATGAGGATGAAGCTTTAAGTTACTTCCAAAAACTCGCTGAAGTCTAAGCCATATTATTTCAGCTTTTAATTCAAAAAAAGCGCAAAAAAAAGTCTGGAGGCTTTTGACCCGCCAGGGTCGGCCTCCTTTTTTTGTGTCAACTTGTAATTCTTATATTTTCGGTCTTTTTGAGTGTTTTGCTAATATAGTTGGAATTCTTGTTATAACGCATAATATTCTTTAAATCACTTATTACGTTATCTAATAAATCTACACGAATTAGTTGAATATTCCTTTTATCCTCATTTAGTTTAATTTCTTGTTCCCACACTGTAACTGGTCTTTGGGGTGTAACCTTCTCTAATTGACCACCTTTAACATAGGTTAATTGGTAATCTTCATCCACCCATAATCCAGCTGGGACTAATAGTTGATTTTTATAATCTCTCCACTCTATTGTTTCCCAATGATGGACAGATCCTAATTCTTGTTCAGTATATTTTTCATTAACAAATACATTAAAGTCATATTGTGATAATGGCCATTCATTACGTATATCAATAATATTATTCGATACTAAAACAATCCAATCATAGTCTGCACTACCATAGTATTGTTCTGCAACTTGATCGGGTCTGTCATCACCAACAATCTGATATTTTTCAAATACTGAAATAATACTTTGAAAATCATCACGTAATTTTGCCCGTCTGAACATATTCTTTACTTCAACGGTAGATGTATTACTACTCTTGTCGTTAAGTAAAGAACTATATTCTAAATTTGGTAATTGGCTAAAATAATTTGACATTTTAGAATCCTACATCGTCTGGTTCAAAACCACCATCACGATAATCTCTATCGTATAGAGGTGTAAGTTCACTAAAGCTCATTGTTACGATAGTGGATATTGGTTGTGAATCATCACCATAAGATTGCCATCTTCCAGTACCACCTGTGTAATCAACGTTGAGATTTGTCATTGCACAAGTCTTAAATTTATTTAATCCTTTTATTTCTTCATTCCTTGTTGAACCTCTTCTATATTGAATTCTCCATACACATGGACTACCTAATAACATATTTGATCCACCTTCAAAGTTTCCTAGTTGTGGTGGGGCCTTTCTCACAGCCATTCGTTCTTTTAATGTACGAACGATAGATCTTACTATTTTTGCTTCATCTGGACTTCTTGGACTAAAACGTACTTGGAAATTGAATATTCTTAAGCCAGGGCCAGTGAATAGTAGTTCTAAGTTAGTATTTTCTATAAATCCAGTGGTTCTGGTAATAACAGCACCAACATCTACATTTAGACCAACTACACTAGCTGCACCAGCTGCAGCTCCTAATAATAATCTTCTTCTAATAAAAGTAGATCCTGCAGCTTCAGAGAAAGCATTACCTAAATCACCAGCATAGTTTAAACCCTTCAAGAAAGTTTCATTAGTTAAATCTTGTAAAGAAGCTGTTTTCTCTTTATCCTCATTAAACTTACCTGCCAAAAGCCTCTGAGATGTGGGATTAAAGAGTTCACCAGCAACACTACTAAAAGTATTAGCTCCCCAGTTTACACTATTCTGATCCGCAATCTGGTTAGGCATTGGGATTATAATAGTTTCAAGTAATTTTGAATTATTTGTTCGTGACCATTGAGGCCGATCATAACTTTTATCAACTTTTGGAAGATTCTTAGCAGGTTCGTATCGTGCAGCAGTTATAGCTAAATGATCTTGTACTTTAAGATCCATATCAATTGGATACTTAAAGACTGAATAATTTGCATAACCACCTCCTACTGGGCCTGGGCCACCACTCTTGGTTCCTGTATATTCACTGTTAGGAGTAGTTACTCCTGTAGTAACTTCCGATGTTCCTTTTTCATTTTTATCATCGTCATCATTGCCGGAATTAAAATATTTCTTGTAAATTATACTATCTTTATCCCATCCTTCTATTATATCTAAATTATTCTTATGAAAATTTAAACTAAGATCTATTGCTTCATCTCTATAAAAGTTAATTTGTTCAAATGGATTATCACCACTAAAATATTGGTTAAGCTCTGTATCACTAAAATTAAAATCAGTATCCCAAACGTTATATTTCAATCCTGATACAGGAGATTCCGAATACAATGAAGTTCCTGTATCAAGTCTATATTCGTTTATATTTTCAACAAACTTTACTTCATACTTATCTAAGATTGTATCCCAAGTTAAATATGTGTTATTATTTGGAAAAAAATTACTTTTTACTACAGTCATTATCCTACCCTCCATACTTTATAGGAAGGATATTGAGTACCAATTTTGGTATCTATAAATTCTTCGACAGGTAACATTGATACGTCAGCCATTTCTGATTCTGGAACTTTCATAATCTGACTTTGTACCCCCTCAAAATAATATCTATGAATAGTAGAATTGGGTACAATTACACCATCGGCATTATTTATCAAGCTAGATGCAACAGCTTCTCTTAACTTTGGTTTTAGGTAATGCATATTTGCACCCATAAAACCATCCTTATTAACATTAATTATATAAGTTAATGGATATATGTCATAATATTTAAGTTTTTCTGGTTTAGTAGCTTGATATGAAAAGAAATACATATCACCAGCATCTACACCATTAGATACTTCACCAAATGAGGCCGAATCATCATATTCAGGTTCTTGATATTCTCCTAGTATAGAAAATAATGCATCACGATATTTTCTCTTAGGTGCTTTTTGACCTACTTGATCATAAATGTTTTGTAGTATGCTCATTTGATACCCAGTTCTTTTTCAGTAAAGATTTTAAATTCCCATAATCTATCATTACAAAAGTTTCTTGCAGCTTCCCATTTAGCTTGATTAATTCCCCATGTATAAACCTCATTTAACCAAGTCTTTGTTTTCTTAGTTGGGTTTACTTTGGGTTGTTTACATTGTCTTGCTGGTTTTACCTCAACCATCATCTTTCGTAATTTTCCAGATGAATCTTTATACTTTATGGTAAAATCGGGGAAGTATCGATGCCATCGACCATCTACAGGAGATTTATATGGAATTGCAATTTCTTCACTTGCCCATTGTAATACAGTACTTTGTGTATCACAGTAGACCATGAATTTACGTTCCCATAGAGAACGATATACAATACCAGTGGGATCTCCTTTGTATTTCTTTGGATTTGATGGTTTAAAACGACCAGAATAAGCCATCTAAATAAAACATAACAAGCCTTTTAATATTTAGAGCCATCATGGCAGATAAAAGATTTACAGGTGGTGCTTATCAAATTGATGATTTGAGAGGTAGGTTCCAAACAGTAGCTACTGACGACCAGTATCAAGTATTTTTTAATATGAAAGGTGCTTTGGTTGATATAGCTAGAGACCTTGGTATGGATTATAGATTTTTGATAGAAGACTTAGGATTATATGTTGCAGATGCGGTATTGCCTGGATCATCATTTGCCGATGTAGAAATTTCTGGAGATAGACAAGGTATTACAGAAAGAAATCCTTTTCAAAGAATATATGATGATGTAACCTTCAGTTTTTATGTTGATAGAAATTATCAAGTTTTAAGATTCTTTGAAGCATGGATTCAATTTATTAATCCTTTGGTTAGTAATACAAGAGGAGTTGCTGCTAATCAGGTGATGAGATTTAGTTATCCTGATAATTATAAAGGTGAAATGATAATAACTAAGTTCAATAAAGATTTAACTGCAAGAAGTAAAATGTATGGATTTGGTAATTCTTTAGTGGATTATCTGGATCAATTAAGTTATAGGTTCTTCCGTGTATGGCCTTATTCTTTGGCATCAACTCCTGTAAGTTATCAAGGACAAAGTTTATTGAGAGTTAATGTAACCTTTAGATATGATCGATATATTGTTAGTGAAGTAACTAAACCAGTTCAACCTCCTCGTGGAG
>CEOH01011930.1_pt1 | contig 15748 bp, 15 predicted proteins | sample 530311 | NCBI WGS metagenome assembly CEOH01 (sample SAMEA2619923, study PRJEB7988) | marine metagenome | biome: marine biome (ENVO:00000447); feature: deep chlorophyll maximum layer (ENVO:xxxxxxxx); material: "saline water (ENVO:00002010), including plankton (ENVO:xxxxxxxx)" | depth 60 m
TGACTTTCCAAACAACTTGTCTGCTTCCCATGCAGTGAGATTACCTTCTAAATCTCTCGCCTTTGATATTCTATCGCCTAGGCTCGCAATTGCTTTTTGTGTTGCTTTGCTTTTTGGAGTGTCTGGTGGGAATTTTGCTTCTTCAGATGTCATAGGATTTGTAAGTGTTCTGGTTTTTCTCGCCCTATTATTTGCCATTGCATTTCTTATTATTTGCTTTTGTCTTTCACTTCTTTTTTCCGCAGACTTGGGAAGTTTAGTGGCATACTTTCCACCACTGGGACGAATACCCTCTCCACTAAAATCAAGTTTAGTTTCGTGTTCATCCAGTTCAACGGATTCACCAAGTTCTTTCTTGACTAATGCAAGTTCTTTCTTTTGCTTTGCAGGAAGATTTCGTTCTTTGCTTGCCATTGTAAGAGTTTTTTGTACAACACTTTTAGGTAAAGTATGAACATTTTTGTGGTCTATCCAATCATCGTGGGTCGCAGTTTCATATGAGTTTGTCATATGTGCAAGGATTTCTTTACCCTTCTTACTCATCTTCTTGATTCGTGGGTCGTAATCGAATTTACCTTCATCCAGTTCAACGGATTCATTTACCTCTTGTTTTGGTGGAACAAAATATGACATTGTTCCATATCTTTCATCTTTGACAATGATTGGTTTGCCTGGATTACGATGTGCATATGTGCGAATCTCTTGATTTTCAATGTCTTCCATGTTTAATTTCTTGTTCCATCTTTCATATCGCATTCTACCATGCATACATTTGGCATAGTCATCATTGGATAAAGTAAACACTGGACACCCAGCAAAGGATTCTCTCCTTTGTTTTCTTCTTTTAATTTTGCCAAAAGGAACATCAAACCCTGCAAGATTTGGTGAACCATCTTGAGCCGCCTGACCAACACCAAATCCACCACCACCCATTGAATTTGCAGCCATTTCTTCTGTAAATTGTTTATATGTCTTTTTCATACTATTATGTATCATTTGTATATTCTTCCCAGAATTTTTGTCTTTCTATATTTGATTTTTTGAGAGGTTTGTTCCTGTTTCTCCTCTCATGTTTTCTCTCCTCAGTTTGTACTATTCTAACACAATCGCAATCCGTTGGATTTGGACGGTAATACCCAAACGCACAAGGTGCTGTATAGCATGGGCAACAACCATTTTCTGGGTCTAACATAAAACCGAAACAATCACTATGGTCACTTTGACATTTTCTCAATGCAACTAGTTGTCTTATAATTTCTTCTGGAGTCCAAGGAAGATGCCCCTGTAATCCCAATTCTTGTATCATACATTGACCACATGACATTGTGGGGCAACCCAGACAATCTTTCGGATTATATGGGTCGAAAAATGGTGTAATCGTTGGACCTACCGGCCAGTCTTCTGGTTGAGAAATCGGTTGTTCTGGACACAGACCTCGTGTAATGCATCTGTTCATTGCTTGATTCCACCATCTTGTAAAATTCATCAAGTTCCTATATGCTTTTGATAAACCACCACAACTCCTCAAGTTGTTAGATTGACAGTACGATTGGTCTATCGCACATAAGCAAGCATCTACTGCCGCCTTACATTCATTACAATATGAATCGTCATGACTCCAGCCTGGTGGTGGTGGTCCACCCATTGCTCTTTCTTCATAAATTCCATCATCATCATCTTCTGATGTATGAGAACATTCTACACAATAAAGTCCGTTACAACAATGCCAACCCTCTGCCCATGCAAGTGGGTTATTGGTACATTGATAACAACTCTCCCCTGTGGCACAATCACATAAAATATCGCCTGGTATTACTATATGTGGGCATCTACCCCCTACACAAGAACTTCCGTAACCTTGCCATATTGGTTTCTTAGTACCTCCAATGGGACTTGGTGGTTGGTAATTCGCACAATCCTCTCTTGTAGTTTCAATACAATCTTCTCCATTACAACATGCACCAAGTGTAGGTGTTGTATCTAATTCATCACCTTCATTATATCCACACTTGTTCTGCATACATGTTTTAATACTTCTCCAGTAGTTTTCAACATTTCGTAATGCCTTACCTGTTTTATGATTTCCACAAGGACCACCATTATGAATTTGTGCTAAATCTTTGCAAGTATAGCATCCATCAGGTCCTTTTCCACCCCACTCTCCATCTGGACATGTTCTATCTGGATTATTTGTCCATCGTTCTTCCCAACATTTAATTAATAATTGACTTCTTCTTTCTTTTTCTGCACAACATGCAGACCTTAACTCTGGAGTTGCAAGTGTAGAGCAGTCGTTTCCGGGATAATGTGGTGGGTTATGGTCTGGGTCTGGATGACTACAAAGAAATTGTCCCCATCCCAATCCTTGACATATTTCATTACATTCTGGGGACATATAACTTTTTGCTTGTCCAGATGGAGGGTTACAACTAGTACATATGTCAATACAATAATCTTCAAAGTCTATTTGATATGGACCACAATCACAACCACTACCATAACCACAACCAGTATTGTTTGGATTACAATGCCCATCATCCTTGTTACCACCTTCCAACCATGTGCAGTCTGACGGTGGGTAGCATTCATGTTCTCCTATGCATTCCATTAAACATTGGTAATGTTCTCCATCACAACATGTGTTTACACCACCAGATGAAAGGCTTCCAGACATTGCTTTTTCTTCACCATATGGTGATTCTATTTCTTCGTCAACAGGACTCGTGCCTCCAACTCCACAATCTCTTACGAAATCTTCCATACATACTTCAAAAAGTTGTCCTGCTCCACTTGTACCATGCTTTTGGTCAAAAATAGTTGCACATTTAAGTACCATTGCACAGTGTATAGTTTCTGCATTTTTCATACATTCACAATATTGTTCATTTATTTGTTCTAGATTATAATTTTGTTTCTTTAGGTTGTTCTCCCTTTCCTCGGCACATTCTGCCTTTAATGGACCAACAATCAGCACATCCATTGCACTAACACAGTCATTATAACACCACAAATTTATTGTTTCGAGTTGCTGGTCTATCGGAACATTTGGGTCTGGATATCCAGAGTCGCACGGTTCTGTATCTGGTCCTATACAATCACTATACTTTAAATCTTGACAATTGATACCATTTCCCCAATAACCACAACTACTATAATATTGTGGCCACATGTCGCAAAAGGCCTTGCACTCTGCTTCAGTCATCCTTTCACAACTACAATAATCTATACCATCACTAGTACATGCACCTGTATTGGCGTTCCACCAAGCACAACTAGTTTCTTCTCCTTGGTTGTAAGTGTCTAAACAGGAACGACCAGTTTCAAAACATGTTGTACTTGGTACATTATCTTGGCAACTGGGTGGGTCTGAATTATAATCTACACATGTACATAACATATGAAGACCATCATCAGGGGTTAAAAAATCATCAAAGTCTGGACCACTATTTACCATAACTAACCGTCACAATCTCTTTTGCGAACTCGTTCATGCATCATATGGTCTGCTATATTTCTTTTTATTTGTTTGCGAACTTCTCTTGGATTTTTATTTCTTGTAGAAGCACTCTCATTATTAATTTTTGCAATGATACTTCTCCGTTGGTTAGGAGTCATATTTTGCGGGACAGGTATATTTCCTATCTTCTTTGGTTTTGAGGATGGCATCCTAGAAGATTGTTTATTTTTATTTTTATTCTTTCCACACCCACATCCCATTACGAACTCCTAGTAATGTTCAATATCTTTTGAATTTGTAAATCACATTTTGCTTCTCTTTGACCTCCTGGCCAATAGAGATAATCTTTTGTTTTATTCTTTTTCAAATTAACAAGTAATGGAAGTGTTGCTTTTTCAATTTCTTCCATTTTTGCTTTCAGTAATATATCGTATTGTTCTTTGACTGCACCTGTACCTTCACAAGTAGAATTCATTTCCAAGATAAGGTCTAACTTTTCTTGCATTTCTTTAATTTCATCTGGTGTAGTTTGGTCATCCAGTTGAACCAGAGCATTTAATTCGTCTTCATCGGCTGCTGTAAATCCAAAATCAAAATCACCACTCGAATATTCTTCTGGAATTTGTGTGTCGTCTGGCATTTTTATTCTCCTGTTATTTCTTCAAATGAATTATTGATTGTGTAGGTTTCAACATCTTCTATGTTAATACCATATTCTTCTTTTATATATTCTCTTATTTCTGATAAGACTTGCTCACCGTCAACGCCAAGTTTTTCCACATCATCTTTTAACAGAATCATTGCTGTTGGAAGTCTTTTTAGGTTTGCTTTGAGTGTTGGGTCGGGAACTTTTGCTACTATCTTTTTGAAGTTAATTACCAATCTGTTGAAAGCATCCACAGATTTTCTTTCTTGGTTTGTAGTAAGTTGGTCTAACTTTTTTATAAACTTTCCATTAGAATCAATTATACCAAGTTTAAATGCATCCATCTGGTTGAATGGAGTTGTCATTGCTTTAATAAACTTAAACACAGTGAAAGCACTTATTACTTTGTTGAGTTCTTTTGTATCTTCGTATATCATTCTAATTTCTCCAATTCTGTTTTTATCCTATGTTCTGTTGGAATTTCATTTAATATTGCTTCTGGAATTGAGTGAGGTAGATATTGAAGATATGAAAGAAATGATTTTAAATATGAATGAAATTTTCCTTCTATTCTGTAGAATAATATTCTACAACATGCTTCTGAACCAAATACATTATTAAGGACTATTAAATGGTTTAAAATTAAACGAGTTCGCAAATCTCCACTTTTTTCATACTTCCCGAAAAGTCTTTTTATATACTTTATTCTGTTCATATCTTCGTAAAACTCGTCTATAGTTTCACATTGTGGATTTGTATACATTTTCATGGTATACATTGTAAAGTTATTCTTATTTAATTTTTTAAAGTCCATAATATATAATTTAATTCAATATATTAACCCTCCATAGAAGGAACAATTTTAGCATCAAGTAGATACAGACCACCGTCTTCTTGGTTAGCATTTATTCTCAATGACAAACCAACACCATTATTGAATTCTTTGATATTATCGCCTCTATAGAATCCAGTTTTTAAATCGTGTGTGGGGGTTGTTCCAAACGACCCGCCCCACCGTTGTAACGGAAGGTTCATGGTTTCATTTGTAACTGTAGAACTGTTATTCCACTCAAAGTCTAAACCCGATGTATTCAATTTATGACGAATTTGAACCATCGCTGTCTTTGGACTTAGAAATTCTTTATCTGTAAATGCATTCAAGAAGGCATTAAGTCTTCCGACCTGTTCCTCATCTTCTACACGATGAATACCAGAGTCATCCCTAGCACTTCTGGCTGCACCGCCATTTACAACTTCACCGCCACCACTTTCTGCGATGGTGTCTATCTTTTCTTGCAATTCTTTATATGTTTTCATACATTTTCTCCATTAAGGGTTGTTTCATATTATTTATTCTTTTTAGGCGTTTGATTTTTATTCCATTGAGCAAAACTTTGTATTTTTGTTCCTACATCTCCATTATTGTAAGGATATCCCTTTAAAGGGTCTTCAAATCCTGTTTTTGAATCTCTACCTGTGGTGGAAGTTTTATATCTTTTCCATGTTCCGTTTGAAGTTGCTGGCTCTTTTAACCTAGTAACATCATTTGGATTTGGTAGTTTTTTATTGTTTGCCATGTTTTTTACTCTTTAAAAGTTCTAATTGTATCTCAACTAAATTTCTAGCAGATTCTATATTTTCTGCAACTTCTACTTCATCAGTATCGTCTGTGTGTTTCCAACTGCACCATTGAGCCATAACATATCCAACTGCTTGACCATGTTTCTTTAGGGGAAGGAAAGAAAATGCAATTACATTACTGCTTTCTAGAAATTGTTTACACCAACAATCTTCTAGTTCATCTACAAGGTAGATTTTTGGGTCGTCTTCCAATAAAAGAATCAGTCCTTCTACACACATGGATAACAGCAAATTTTGTTTTAGGGACATTTCAGACGAAACTCCCTTGTCTAATGATTCATGGGTGAGGGACATTTTCTTCATGGATATACCATCAAGGAATTCTCCACCATTATGGAATTGTACTATTTGAGCCCTTGCACAATTGGTCTTTACTCTAAGTTCAGTAAGTGTTTCATGCAATACAGTATGAACATTCCAGAAACAATTATCTGGAAGGTCTACAGTTTGTTGCTTTTTAACTTCCCTTCTTTCCTTTAATAACATACCCAATTTACCCTTATTAATTAAATAATAAAATGCAGTACCTATACCTGCTAATATTGCTGTAATTATACCTCCGAATTCGTACCAATTTGTTAGGTTATTCATATATAGGTGCCTTGATTTTTATAGTTCTTTTGAGAATTTATCATTTATGGTCATGTACGGAGTATCTTTTAAATACCGTTTGAGTAATTTTTTTGTTCCTTCTTCACCTGCACCATGTTCTTCGGTTCTTCCCTTGTTGTTGTTTCTTCCTCTGTTATATTTTTGAGATGTTATGCTTATGTTGGATGCTGAATTGTTCATTGGATTGCCATCTTTATGGTCTATATCCTTTCCATCACCAACTGCTAACTGACCTTTTCTTATTCTTTTATTGCGCTCGTTAGTCCTCGCACTCCGTCTTTTTCTTTGTTCGGGTGTAGCATTATATTTCTTTAATCTCTTTGCTCTTTTTACTGGGTCCTCATCCTCTTTAATTTGATGAAGTCCTAATGGTTTTGTAGGGTCACCTAATTCCCAATCATCTCTACCCAATTTACTATCAAATAAATCTTTATCATATATTTTTCTTTGATTAGGATAGTCTGGTAGGGCAAGAATTACTTCTTCATAAAATTGAGATTCATGTATGAAATTTGGACAATCTCCTTGCTCTATAAAATAATTTAATAGAGTTTTCCAAGTACCATTGTCTTCTTCAATTTTTATATGGTCATATCCGTCTGTCCATCTGATAACTTCATCTATGACTTGTCCAGTATTTCCAATTTTACTAAGAATTGTTTCTAGAACATAGAAATAATCAATGAATAGTTCTTCACCTTCTTTAATTTCTTTTAATGCATGTGCGGTAAAGTTTCCATTATTTTCAAGCAATGAAATATTTTCATTTATATGAGAATGATTTGTCCATCTACAGAAATCTGTTCTTTGATATGTTGGAATATCTTCTAACAAATTTAGATAGTATAGTGAAATTTCTTCTCCTGCTTTTATATCTCTTGTTGAAAAAGAACCTAAACCATGAACAGATGACTCTTTAAATTCATATGAATCGGTAACAGGTTTACGAGATTTGTACCCCTTATTCTTCATCCAATGAGCAAGAGCAAAGGGATTGTCAATGCTTTTATCTTTTTTCATTGCTTTGACAGTTCCTTCCCAACCTTCGGGAGCATCTTCAACAAACAAATTAAATTCTTCATTAAATAATGCATTTTCTTCTTCTGGGCTGAGTGCAAGGCCTTCTTCTTTTTCTTCATTTTCTTCTCTGTGTTTTAACACTGAAACTCTATGGGTTTTTGAACCTTTTTCACCATGTACTTTAATTTCGGTGGTTTCTTCAGAGTCTTGTTCTAGTCCTATGTCAGACCAGTCTTCAATTTCAGAAGATTCCATATCTTCTACATCCCATCCAAGGTGGTCTATTAGTTTAAGTGGGTCACCTTTTACATTGTCAAGTTCTTTAAAGTTCTGTGCCGCAATTTCTTTACCTGCATCTACATCCTGTTTGAATAACTGCATTGCTTCATCTTTGCTAATTTCTTCTAAGATTAACCCTTGATGATGTGCAAAGGAATCCATAGATTCTTTTGTATGAACTTGTAAGGCAGCGTATCCTTGATAGTCACCTAGTTTTAAACCAGAACCTTCTCCTTTACCTGTTCTTTTCATCAATTCCTCAACACTTATTCCTAACTCTTTTGCGTATGCTTTCAATTTCTTTTCTTTTTGTCCAGTCTTCCAAGAAAAAGCAGTATCAGATTTCTCCATAATTTTATTTACTGTTGCTTTACCAGCGTCAGTCCCTTTTCTGAGGTCGTTCATTGCAACATTAGTACCGTCTGCACTCATCGTCAACATATATTCTGCTACTTTAGATGTGTTACAACCACAGTTACACCCAGTACTACAACACCCACAGAATTTACAACATCCTGTGGCTGCTTCGGTAAATAGTATTTCTTTAAATTGTTTATTGTTGTTAAAAACAGTATTAATTCTTTTTGCTAAATCTTTATGAAAAGCATTACCTTCTTTTATTTGGTTTACAATCTCTGGGTGATACTTTGAAATATCTGTACCTTCCCAATGTTCTGGTTTGGGTGCTTGACCATAAACAGAAGACCATGAAACTCCATTAGCACCAGGTCCAGAAACATCCCACCACTTTGGTCCAGTATTTTCATTACACCCCGCACAACGATATGCACCACCTTCTGTAAACCATCCTAAAGGACCTACCCCGACTCCAGTTCTTAGATGTGTCTTCTGTCTATTCGTTAAGTCTTGAACTATCCCTTCTACTAATTCGTGTGTTTCTTTGTCCATTCCCATTGTGCTTTGACAATTTATGTCACTTCCACATTTTTCTTTTAGCATTCCTCTTGCCATTTCAAACATTGCAACTGCTTCGCCTGGAGCAGAAGATATTAGTCTAGAAGGACCCGCTTTTACAGATACACCATATCTTTTTTCTCTACCTTTACTATCTGTACGAACTAGAATGATATCACTTTTAGAAGTTGGACCACTTCTAGGCGCATGACTTTTCCAGTACTTTGAGATTCCTTGTTTCTTTTCTCCAGGAATTTTCTTACCTGCATGGATTGCTTTCCATGTATATTCTTCGTTTTCATCACCCAGTTCACCTTTAGAATTTGCATCCATAAAGTCTTTTATTCCACCAGGCTGTTCAAAAACTCTTTTTGCCACAGAACCTTCTTCAATACCATACATCTCTGCTTTTGCTTGACTCATTGTAATACTTGAATCTATTTTATTTCTGTCTGATTTTGATATGTCACCATCATATCCATTATTAAAATGTAAATTAATATGGTCTACAATTCCTGCTTCTACATCAACCGCATCAAAGTCTGTTGGATATTTTGCTTTTCCTTTTGGTTTTTTCTTCATCAACCTATCAACTTGCTTCTGCATTTTTGCAGTTAGTTCTGCTTTGATTTCTTCATTTTCTGCATTATCATATTCTGCAATTTTTGCATCTGCATCCTTGCTTGCAAGTTCAATCTCTTTCTTTTGCAATTTCTTTTCTTCTGGACTTATTTCGGGTTTTACTTTACTTGGTGCTGGTGCTGATGCTGGTCCAGTTGTCGCAGTGGAATCTTTACCTTCTGGACAATTTACACCTAAGTTTTTTGAAGTTGTAGTACATTCAAAATTATCATCTTTCGATGCAGAATCCATTGCGCCTTTATTAGGTTTTGTATTTGTTATTTTGTGTGTGCCTGCTTTTTCCCCTGCCTTTGCATCACCTGCTGTCATAATGAGAACTTTTCCATCAGCAGTTCTTAAAGCAATTACTTCTGTTCCGTATTTTTCCTGTTCTCTTTGCTTTGCAATATTCTCTTGCTCTGCCTTTCTCATTTGTGAAGTATATTCGTTCAACACCTCTGTTTCAAAATTATAATCAACACTTTCAACTGCCTTTGATGGTTCTGTTGCTGTCATTCTTGCTCTCACTTGTGCTAGTCTTTCTTTCTCTTGTTTTTGCATTGTAGGCATAAGTTTCTTTGCAATCGCCGCAATTCTCTTTTTCTTTTTCTTTATTTTAGCATCAATTTTTTCTCGTTGCATAAATGGAACATCTTTCCACTTCATACCTCTGATTAATTTTGCTCTAACTTTTGCAATGGCGGCTTTATTGGCTTTCTTTACTAGTTCCTTTTTACCTTTTCTTCTCTTTTCTTTAAGTTTTCGTTTTCTTGCTCTAATCTTTGCAGTTCTCTTTGCAGTTCTTGCCATTTTTCTTCTTGTTTGAACAGAGATTTCATCCAGTTGATTATAATTCTCTGCAAATTCTACAAACTCGTCATAATCAAACCAAGATTCTTTAATATTTCCACGAATTCCCATACCCTTTCGTACTGCTTTGAATAGTTTTAATCTATCTGCATCTGAAACATGAGAAGGCATTCCCAACTTGAATGCATTTAAATTTCCTTCAGCCGCTGCCGCCCTCATTTTAGATGCAGACATACCTTCAATACCTTCTGCATCTGGGTCCCTCTCTCCTGCGGATATAACATCAAAGTTTGCGATGTTTTCATATCCTTTTTTGCCAATATACTTCTTCATACCGTTCTTAAATTCAGGAACTCTGTCTGCACCCACCACCATAGTAACATCTGTATATCCATCTTTGCTTAACTGTTGTAGTACTGCATAGGGATTACCTGAATCCTTATTTACTACAATGTTAGTATCTTTAAGTACCTTTTTCATAAATCTAGATTTATCCACCGCAGACAATGGATTTCTTTTAGGGTCTTTTGTGTTGCTTCCGTATATTTTATAATCTGCACCCCTTCGTCTTGCTTCTTCTTTTACTTTAGTTGCAAGTAAAAGGTGACCAGTGGTGGGTGGGTTAAATCTTCCGAATGTAAAAACAATTTTCTTCATAAAAGACTCCTAATGCGTACTATATGTATAAAAAACTAGAGAGCATACATATTCGATACTCTCTAGTTTTAATTTATCCCCACTGGCTTCAGCGGGTTAATTTATTAATTGACCACCTCCTCCTCTTATTAGAAGCCAGTGGGGTTTTCGTTTATATTATTGATTCCACGGAAATTTTGTTTTTACCCAATCCCAAAGTGGTTTGCCAATAAATGCTCCCGCCACAAAAACTAATGCTGTGAACCAAATTGTTCCTAAAATACCTTCCATAACAGTTCTCCTTATATTTTCTTACAAGTGTATCCTTTGTGGTGTGACCTCTCACCCTTTATAACTTTATGTATTGCACCTTTATTTAAGTCGTTATCACGGCAAAATTTTGAAAGGTTTTCCACTATAGTTATATTTCCGTCAGCATCCTCAAATTCATATTTTGTCTTTTCGTCTATATGTATGCTTCGCCATTCCCAGAACCCACCATTTTTTACAAATTCACCACCATGTTCTAAAATAAAATTTTCACGATGTATTCTGGCTTTGGAATCTTCATTGCATTTTACCCATTCACGAGTGTTTCTTCGGTTTATTAAATCTTTATTCATAATTTATCCTTTAATCCAATTTTTATCTACTGTGAAGTTGGCTTTACTAAATTCTAATCTGTCTACGAATTTCACAGCATTGCTAGTATATTTATCAATCGCCACATATCCTTCTGGTGCAGTTACCTTGAATCCGTTTGGAGTCTGAATAAATGTTCCTATGGATTTTACCGATTCTAATTTCCTCAAGAGTATAATCTTACCCTTTGCTATTGAGGACCTTAAAGAAAAAAGAGAATCCAATTCTTTATTTTTAGAGTTAAGATACTTAACTATCTCGTTTCTTACTGATTCTTTCTTCTTTTTTGCACCCTCAGTTTTAAGACCGTCAATCTGTCCTTGTATTTTGTCATTCACAAATGTTGTGAATTCCTCAGAGGAAAGATTGAGTGAACCCTCTCTAACTTTAGAGTTTGCGTAAATATTTAAGTTGTCTATTACCATTTTGTTATTTACAACATCATCTAAAAATGATTTAGATGATGATAATTTTGTTTTTGCATCAGAGATTACACCTTCAATCGTGCTTGACTCCGAACTGGTAAGTGTTGCTGTACCACTCACATCCCTGAAGTTTGCATCGTCCACCCACACCATTCTATTTTTCTTTAGTGATTTTACATTAACACCAAACGATGCAGACATGCTTGATATATCTCTACCTGAGTATGAAGTATGAAAAACTATACCCATCTTTGCACTTTTAATTCTTTTACCCTCACTCGAATCTACAGGAATTGCATATGTAATTGTGTTGGGAGTAAAAACATAATGACTTACACCATCTATGGATTTTGTTTTTACATCACCTGGACCAAACATCATATCTCCTTGAAGTACCCCTTTGATTGGAAGTTTCTTCAAATATTTTAATGCGGTTGTAAGTTTACCTACGACACCACCAGAATGATTCTTTCGTATGTCTGACGGTGTGTAGTTTATCTTTGGTTTTTTATTAAACACACTCTTTGAACCAACAAAGAATTTGCCATTCTCTGGATTGATTCCACAGATTATAGCAGGTGCGCCATCCCACTTCACTGTTGCATTTGTTCTTGACTTGGTGTTGCCATTGAGCATTAATGCAATTTCTTCCAAAAATGAAATTGCTTCTGACGCTCTTTCACTTCCTTCAAACACCAAATCTTCCACATGTGTCATGTGAGTGTTTTTGCCCTCTACAAGATAATCTGTAAATGTTTTCATACCATATTTAGGGTTTTATTATGTTTGTGATAATTTTGTATGGTTTTGTAAAGAGGTTTAACATAATCTATTGTATTCCCGCTGAATACTTGACATGGTACACCTTCTTCATTGGAAACAATGATATTAAACTTCTTAATTTCTGTTCCTGTTCTTTCTTGCCACATCAGCGCATATGCTGTTCCTTGAAGAAAATAGTTCTGAATATCTTCTTCGTATTTTTCTCTTGTGCTTCCCTTGAAATCTATAATTGCCAATTCGCCATTATATTCTGCAACACAATCTACTCTCCCAGCAAGACCCAAAGTTTCACTCCAGAGTGGCACTTCAAGTGCATGTACTTTTTCTATTTTGTCCAACTCTGATTTCATTTGTGTGAACAACGCAGAAACGGTTGGTGGTTTAGACATCAAATCAATATCTTTATTGTTTAGATAGTCTTCAATGGTTTCATGAAGAATATTGCCTCTGTTGAGAACCCTTCTGGATTCTTTTGGATTCTTTTTTCTCCACTCCTTAAAGAATTGGCTTTTCTCCCAACCCACCACAGTAGTAACACTAGGATATGTACCCGATGGTGTTTCATAGTGCCTAGTGCCATTTGCGTTGGTTGTTGCAGGGATATCTAGAAAATCTATTCCAACCTCATCATGTTCAAACACTTTCTGCATATTCATATTATAACTCCTTTTTATCACATGTCAATAATATAATAATATATAGTATAGATTAAGGAGGCATTTCATGGCACATCTAAACAGCAAAACAACAGATGGTACACTATCATTTGAAAAATATGTTTCAAAGAATCCAAAATGGCATTCTGGTATGGAATTTGTTGTAGAGAACGGGGTGAGTGAAGCACCAATAGTAGAAATAAAAGAAAACAGACCATTTGAAACAAAATTAACAGTGAGTCAGGGTGATAAGTTATACATTCCAAATAAATCATATAAAACTATAAACAACAATAAAAGATTTGTAAAGGTAAGGGTTGCCAAAGGCGGTAGTGGATATTTAGAATTAAGATTTATACGAAAACCCACCAATGTAGATGTAATGAAAACAGAACTGAGAGCAATAAGAGATTTAGATAATGCCATAAGAAGTTCAAAAGCACCATTAACAATAGTAGTAAATAAAACTGGTGGTAGAGGAAAGTATGAAGTTAAAGATATTGTGGGTGCGAGAAAGATAGGAGGCACACCAAAAGCAGACCTTGCATTGTTTGACAGTAGAGGTAATCCTGTGTTTTGGATATCTCACAAAAAAGCAGGGGATGCATTTGCATTCCAACAATATTCTGGTATATCTGCACAATCTGGTGCATCAATATATCAGCACCCAGAATGTCAAAGATTTATGAAAAGTGTTTCACAATATATTGAAGAAGATAAATTATCCGTACCTCTGTGGAGTGAGATAAAAGACTCCACACTAAGAAGGATGGCAATATATGGACCAGATGTATTATTTGGTAGTAAGTTTGGACAAAATAATATTCAAATGATTGGTCAGGGTGACCCAGTTCTTCAACCCATTAATGAAGATGTATTTAGTTTGAGTTTTTCTTCTCATGTTTCAACAAATGAAGATGTTTCTGGTTTGGGTGGTGACTATGAACCTGTATTTGTTGCTACCTATCGTGCTGGTAGAGGATTCACTGTCGGTGGTAAAACATATAAGGGAGCAAGATTAGGCATTGCTCCCTATGCTATGGTTAAAAATAGAAAAGGAATACAAAAAGTTTAATTATTTACTTGCGGCAGCCATACCAGCGGCTTTTCTTGTCAACCATGCGCCTGCTTTGTTTGCTAACCTACCTACTTTTTCTAATCCTTTGGTTGCAACTGCTCTTGATGCAGGGTCATTCTTGATTCTCTCTGATGCATAATCTTTTGCTTTTTGTACTGCCATACCGAGAACTTCACGGCTTTGTTTTGACGGTGGTGTTGATGGTGTGTCTTCCGCATTACTTGCTTGAGTCGCTGCCTGTTTTGCTTTCCATTTGTTGCGGATTGCTTTTACTCCCTTTACACCACCATATACTGCGGCGCCTGCTAATCCTGCCTTTACCATTCCACCAAGTAAACCTTCTTCTACATTTTCAGTTTTTTCTTTTGCTAATTTTTCTTTTTGTTCTCGTTCTCGTCTTTTGTCACCAAAATTATATGGTCTTTCAGTAGTGCCACCATATGCATCCGCAGATGCTTGCGCTCGTTTTTCTATTGACTTCTTTTGTCTATCCCTTCCAGCCATCGCGGTAGCAACACCCAAACCAATACCAAGAGTGCCAGTGACTGGGTCTATTTCATCCAGTTGAACAGATTCTTTCGTAACTTGATTCATGGGATTGAAATGAGAACTACGAAAATCTTTCATAGTCATATTATCTTGTTGTGCTGATTTAGCCCAATTTATAAATTCGTTTTTATTGAACATAATTATGTCGTGGACGACTCTCCTGCTCGTTTATTCTTTTTGAACAGTTTTCCTGCAAGACCACCAACTACCGAACCTATTGCAGTTCCTACGCCTGGAACTAGAGAACCGATTGCACCACCAACTACCGAACCCATACCTTCTGCAATTCCATATCCTTGTTTCTTATATCTGTTCCAATCTTTTTTGTCGATAGTAGAAACTTTACCTTTTTTATCTACAACCAACATTTCTTTCTTTGGATTCTTTAATTGTCTTTGATGAGTTGCAACTGATTCTTTTTGTTGTTTTTTGCTTTTCTCGTAACTAAATCCATGATGTAAAAATCCTGTTTTGTCACTGATGGCATCACTGATTCGGTCTTCAGTTTCTTCTCCCTTTTTCACATCCTTTGGTACATGTACTTTTAACTTTTTGGGTAATCTCTTTGCATCGTCTGGGTGGTCTGTTTCGTACTTGCTAACATGAACATCATATGTTGGCTTTTCGTCCAAAGATGCACCATCATGTTCTACATGGTCACCGAGTTTTCTTAATGCTTTACTAATGCCTCTCGCTCTTCTTTTCATTTTCCTTTGCTGATAGTCATGCGCCTTCGCAGGAGCAGAAGCATCTTGGCCTCTTGTTGCTGATTGAACCTTTTGTACATTTTGTCCAGCCGCATATGCTTGGTCTGCTTTATCTTGTGACGCTCTCCTTATATAACTCTTTAGTGTAGGCTTTTCCAATTCTTGAATGTCGTTACCATCATGTTCTACATGAGATAATACCCCAACTTTAGTACCCTTTTTTTCGGGACTCATCAAACCTTTCAATGTACCACTTTTATCTTTTTGCCTT
>CEOH01032661.1_pt1 | contig 15671 bp, 21 predicted proteins | sample 530311 | NCBI WGS metagenome assembly CEOH01 (sample SAMEA2619923, study PRJEB7988) | marine metagenome | biome: marine biome (ENVO:00000447); feature: deep chlorophyll maximum layer (ENVO:xxxxxxxx); material: "saline water (ENVO:00002010), including plankton (ENVO:xxxxxxxx)" | depth 60 m
ATCCTTCGCTATTGTCAGCATGAGTATAATCGTCAGGACTGCTCCAAAACTTACCGCTAAAAGTCCCAATGTAATTGGTACGGTTGTTTTGCATACCGACTCTTGTTCGTTCAATTTTTTTGAATAATTTTTCTGCATTGTAATTCCAAAACTCCATTTGTTCGCTGGCTTCGATTGCCCACTTATTGAATTGCTTAATAGCGTTGTAGCCTTTGCAATTCATCTGCCAGCTTGTATGAACTGACATAAAAGCAAATAGGTATCTTCTAAAGACTGCATTATTGGTTTGAGGCTTTAACTCTGACCAGTAATCGTTATAACTTGAAATTTCCGAATCCTTAATTGAATCAAAAAAAGTAGAAACTTTCTCACAATTAAATTTCATTTTTTTTAAAAATTTTTTCTTTTTTTAAAAATTGGAAGAATTGTTTAATAGCAAGTATATAGGAGACTTACATCAGAGGCAACGAGCTAGACTCTAAACGCTCCTATATACGATGCTATGACTACAACACTATTAGCAAAACCTCCCCTTGCTATCTCTAGCGGGTTTAGACTTTGCCATTTTAGGAGGTTGGTTCGTTCCTCCCAAAATTTCTCTCTCCTTATCCCTCGCTCCAGCTTGGTAGCCTTCATCCCAAGGGTCTGAATCGTCATACAACTCCCCATCGTAATAATCATCACAATAATCATCAGCGATTTTACGCTCACAAATCGCCTTAACTTCGTACTTGGAAGTGCGTAGCTTTTGGCATTCGCAATCGTTGGGAACTGATACAACATCAGCGGGATTGATTTCGACCATTAGTAAATGGCCTCCACTACCATAATTTTGAGCGTACTCATAAGTCCCTGCATGGAACCCATAAGAGCAACCAATTTTAGCATCGTCGCAAACGCCATTTCGAGGCATTTCTAGCACGGCTCCGACTTCGTTGACGAATTTGCCACTATACCAATCAGTATAATCGTCGCGTACACCCTTGTACGCCAAGAAGTTTCCGTCAGGCGTAATAGGCATTTGTTTATGCTCCAAGAAAGAATATAATTCGTTTACAGCCCTGCGAGATGGATTTTGCATCAACTTGTCAAGAAATTTTACGAGAGGCTGATACTTCAAACCTTTTCTCATAAAATTCAAAATCGTATCAACCGTATGATTGTGAACGCTCTGGTCTTTATAATAAACAACCCCGTCTGCAACTTTAATGTTGCCCTCTTTATAGAAAAAGTTTTCTACCGCTTTTTCCAAGTCTGCTAGAGACTCTAATTTTTCCCAATCATCTTCATTCAACGCTTTACACGCTTCTGGAAATGCTGGGTTGCTCTTGTCCCACATAAGGGGCTTGCCGTTAATAACGACAGTTAGGTTTTCACCTTCGTTTAGTATTGATGCTTGTATCTTACTCATGTTTGTACGCCTCCTAAAAATTAAGTATGGACTAACTCGCCTTTTTTGTCAACTGATTTTTTTGTTTCAGCTAACTTTTTTTTTGAAACGAAAGTAACATCATAAATGTTAACCATATCTAACACTTCTTTAACCCAAGGCTTGCCCTTCATCTCTTGCCTCCCGCCCATCGTAGAAACTCGATGAAGCAAAGGGTATCTGTCAATACATTCGTTGAACATATCCTTTAAGTTGAAAGTAAATTCCAATTTAGTGTTATTCTTTTTAGCTAGAAGTTTCAAATACTTTAGAAAGAGTTTATGAATATCTCGGTCACTATGGCTATAATAGCTTCCATAGCGATAATATCCATTGGGTTGGTTAGCTTTCTTTTCTAAACTTTTAGGAAATAAATTTTTAGAAAGTTTCAATAAAGTTTTAAAAGTTTCTTTTTTAATAGAGTTGAGCTTTGACCTCGCCTCTAACAAATTGAAAAAAGGAGAATCTTCTTTTTGCAAAATCTTGGATTTAGGTAATTCATTAAGAATGGACAACTCGCAACCACTTAAATGTTGGTCTTGTAAAAGTAGGGAAGTTTGATTGTATAGATTATTCAATAACTTACCTTTCTTTAAATGAGCCTCTACTTCCCTTTTATAAAAATCTTTGAAATGAATCCATGTAGAATTTTTTTGGGCTTTTTCAAAAAAGACAGGCTTCATATAATAAATTTTGGGAACTTTAATACCGACAGATTTCAATTCTTTTAATAAATCATCAAAGTCTCTAGGATGGGTTTCTGGAGAGCCGCCATACATAAGGTCATCTGATGGAGTCTGGACGAAAAACTTATCCACTTCTATATAAACCTTTTCAGCTTTATCATTGAAATCTAAACTATCTACTTTAAAAAAACTGCTTCTGCAAGTTTCATGCCTTGAGCCTTCAAAATCTTTGTCGAACACGAAAACTTTCCTAGAGTGTTTTGAATTTTTGATATGCCCACTTCCCCCTTTGACAGTAGAGTTGGATGGGTATATGTCTCGCAAAATATACTTGTTTAGTTTAGATAGTTTTACTTCATGTGGACAGTCTAAACCTTTTTGTTTAAGTTGTTTTCTGCCTAACTTGGAAACCGCTTTTACTAAATAAACATTCTTCCATAATTTATCAGTAATACCTTTCTGTTCTTTCTTCCCGTCAAATTCTTCAAGCAGGGGAGCAATACGATTCATTCTGCCTTGAGCAACATCTAAATCATCGACTACAACAATAGATTCGCTATCTACATTGATATGTCTACCGTCATCGTTTTTGACTCTTTTCCCTCCATGACTTTTATGGAAGTGCCAAATTTTTATATCTTCCCTAGAATTGTCTGTGAAAGAGTAATTACTATCTGTAATTTTTTTACCATTCCATTCTATGTCTATACCTTTGGTAGTGGAGCTTTTTAACAATTTAGAAAACTTTCGTCCTATACCTCCATGACTGAATACTTGGTTGAATAAGAGCTTTGCTTCCCACATTGTTTTACAACTAATAAACTTTTTGGATAAAATTGAGGGCAACTCTTTTATGATTAGCTTTAGCCTAGACTCGATACTGTTTTTTGAAATATCGTTATATTCCAAACCTTCCCTAGAAGCGGTCATGCTCAAATCGCCTATCTTGAAGTCCATAATTACTCCACAATCAATTATGCCAGTTTCTAGGCTATTGTAATCGTAACCCATGCTATTAGAATTTACAGAGTATGGAACATTACCCATTACGGCAACGCTACGATTGTTGTTTTCGTAAATAGCCCAACCAGTACCTTCTATGATAAGCTCTCCAAATTTCGCATCTCCCCAAAACTCGGAATCGTTAATGCCTTTTATAATTGGACGGTTATCAACCCAAAACTTAAAATAGTTTCTGGCTTCGCTGACAAAAGTATTATGGTCATCCTCTAGGACATTTACTCTGATTTCAATGCCATTCGGTTCAGTAGAAGGTTCGGATGACATTTTTGAGATTTGCCCAATCTCACTTTCATCAATAAAACAATTATAGATAGTTTTCTTTTTGTTACAGTAGCTTACAACCAAAAAGTTGTTTGAGTATGCGAAGCCCGATTTACAGCCTAATCCAAGTTGGCCTATCTGGTCATTGGTATGTCTTTTAGTAGACTTCCCATAGGTTGCGTAAATGTCGAAGATTCCTTCATCGTCAAGCCCTTTACCGAAATCCCTTACTGTAAAGTATGGGTTTAAGTTGTTCGGCAAAGTAACCTCAATAGGTTTGTCAGGAACGCCAGCTTCAATGTGAGCGTCCAGAGCGTTACAACTGTATTCTCTGACTACCGCCAAGATTTTATTCTCATAAATTTGGCTTCGTAGGATTTTAAACAGTTGTGCATCGTTACTGTTTAACTTGAATTTACCTTGTTCAAACTCTTGAGAGTTTACCGTGTTGATTTTTCGTGTTTGTAGTGCTTTCATAGCAGCGGGACAAATGATAGCGAAACCCGAAAAGAAGTCAAGGGCTTTTTTGAAAAAAAATGAAAAAAGTTTTTGGAGAGTTATCTCTCTACAATAATGATTGTGTCTGGAAGGTTTTTTTCAAGGTTTCTACGATACCTTTCGGCATCCTTCAACCCTTTATCAGAATGGGGAAAAGCACCGTGCATCCAATTTTTTTCTTTGGACAACACTTCATAATACTTTTCTTTTTCTCCTTTGAATTTAGGCATATTTTTTTTTAAAATTTTTTAAATTTTTTTAATTTATCGTTTTCGATATAAAAAAAGCATGGAGCCTCTTTTCTAGGTCATCCACTTGCTTTCTTTCCATCTCGCCCCGTTTCAAAAACTTTCGGAGCTTTTGCTGGTTATAATCAATTTGTTTTTCTATCTCTGGACTCCAAGGCAATTCTTCAAGTCTATCTAACTCGTCGATTATATCAGCGATGTTCCTGTCCCACCACTCGATGCTTTCTTGAATCATTTTACTGCTATCAAGTAAAGATTGTAAATCGGGGCAAAGAGCCTCTACACCTTTATTTGGCTTTTTTTCTTTCATAATTATTCCTTATTTGGCTTTTCCCCACTAATAATTACACTTATTTGGCGTTCAAACATTATTATTTGGCTTTTTATCATTACTAATCAGCGTCATTTATGACATTTACCCCTTTTTTCTGAACGACTTCGGATGACTTTTTATTAGCGTAAATTATAGCTTCGTCTATGTTATTTGTATCTAGGTATTTCGAAACTAAAGCAGCTAAAAAAGAATCTCCCGCTCCGCATAAATCAAAAACATCTACTTTTTCGACGGGATAATAACTAAAACCCTTTTCCTTCATCATCATACAGCCTCGGTCGCCAAGAGTAACAATAAGTTTATTAACCCAATCTTGAGAGTTGATATTACTTTTTATAGCATCGTACTCTGGACTGTTAATTTTGACATAAGCTACATCCTTGCACCAACTACTTATGCACTTTTTAGTGTCCAAAAATGTGTTTTTATTATTTGAGCAAATGCGGCTAATATCTGCTTCCGAAAGAAAACCTTTGCCATAATCACTTATTACTACTGCATCGAAATCTGATATTTCCTTGTCCGAGATTACCAAATTATCAAACGGCATGATAGTCATTTCGTCCTCCTCGTCCACTCTTAAAAAGGTATAGTTTTGTTTTTCGTCTATGTATCTTGTTTTAGTGATATTTTGAAATTGAGAAATTAAATCTACTTTTAGCCCTAGAGATTCAAGGTTTTTAGCCGTGTTGCCTGCCATCCCTTTATTTGTGACTGTTCTTTTCGCTTTGAAAACAGGAGCAGGGACATCTGGACAAAGCCTCTCGGCTCGCCCGTAAATGAAAACATCAGAGCAAACTTCCCCAACTACTAATACTCTTTTATTTTGACTCACTTTACTAATTGGTGGCCTCCCACGATCCCTACTACAATGGATAGAGTTATGATTATAACCCACCAGATGATTATATGTTTATTTGACATTTTTTTATTCATAAATCACTTCGTAGTCTTCAATAATTTCATTATATAATAACTTGTCTATTGCCGTTTGTATATTTTTTTTAACATCTTCTTCCGGCCCATCTTCTAAAAGAATTTCAATGTAGCGACCAACGCTTACCTTCTTTAAGTATTTTATACCTAAACTTCTTTCAAGCTCCCCTTTCACTACCACTCCTTGAGGGTCAAGAGTGTTAGACTTGGGACGAGTCATAACTCTGGCTTTTGTTAATTTTTTTACCATTTATGTATTATGTTCGCTACTATAAAAAAACAAGTAATTAAATTTACTAAAATAATAAAAGTCCTCAAAAAAAGACTGACTTGAGCTTGCTTTAGGGAAAGAATTGGAATGTCAGGCTGATCTTCGTCAGTCTTACCTATACGATGATCGACGGTGCGACACCAAATTAACCATAAGTTCTTTAGTATCTTCACGATTCTAATTTTCTCCCTTGCTTATCTATGTAAGTCTCCTTCTTCGGCGGGTCATCTCCCTCAAAATCTTTCCAATTAAACTCTTTGTTAAGAGCTTCCATGTTGTTCATTCCGGCCCAAAACAAACCTCTATCATCCTTGTCATTAGAAAGAGTTAACATTCCTCTCCTTCCCATTTTAAATAACAATTCTTTGTATGTCATGCATCTATATCTTCCCCGTGAATAGAAACCCTAAAATCTCTTATCATTGAATTCATTTTTTCAGCGGTTTCTTGGAACTTGTCAGTATGAAGTCGAAGCTCGGATAGCAGGTTAAGAACATTTTCTTCAAAACTTAAAGAATCTTCATCGTCATGTTTATTTGGTGTTTTTTTGCTCATATGTATTGTTCCAGCATTCTGGGCATAATTGCCCCGCTCCTTCTACATAAAAGTATCTACTGTCAACGTGGTCAAACTCATCATATTGAGTTTCGCAATTACAAATGACGCATTTGTCTTGTTTATTTGGCTTTTTTTCATTCATAATTATACTATTTGATCAAAAACTTTAGTCGCAACTTGGACTAAATACCTAGGTAAGTATAGCGGAGAATAGTTATTCTTTTTTAAGTCTCTTAACATCTCTACCTCCTTTTTAGACAAGACAATCTTAAATTCAGTTGATTCATCACTAAACTTGCTATAGACATTACTTATATATTTTTCAAATTCTTGCAAAGTATTTATGTTCGCCCCTGCGGGGCTGTGTCGACTAACGCATTCGCTCATAAGGGGCCATTGAGGTAGATCAATTTTTTTTGCTTCATCGTTCATCAATTAAAAGTTATCGCTAATAGCTCTTTAGTGCTATGTTTGGTTTCTATAGCCCAACTTAAATAATCGTTAGTCTTCCATTTGTTTTTCATTCTCTCTGCATCATTAATATCTTCTTCAAAACTAAAAAAATCAAATATCTCTTTACTAAGGTGGATAACTTTTTTATTTGACTCTTTTATTTCAGTAATTACGTCCCATATTCCTTGCTTATAGCTTGGAGTCTTAACCGCATCGTGAAAAATGATACAGCCCCCTTTTTTTACTTTCTTGCTGACAGCTTCATAATCGGCCTTTACGCATTCATAATCATGACACCCATCTATAAATGCTAAATCATATTCTGTATCTAAAAATGGGACTATGTCGGCAGAGTCTTTATTATAAAAAGTTATCATGCTCTCCATCTCTGGCAGCACTTCGATAATATTCGAAAAGTTATTTTGAAATATATTTGGCGAATCTGGATTAACATCTATAGTATCTATATTGCCTCTCCTATAACCGTAAACACCTTCATCTATTAAAGCTTTAGCAAAGACAAGAGTGCTGAAGCCTGTCCCTGTTCCTATTTCTAGTATGTTTTCACATTTAAAATTTCTACATAAACAATACATTACGTAAGCCTCGCAAGTTCTAACCGCTGCTTTAGAATTACGATTTAGCATATTGAAATCATTGCTATACAAATTCGCCCAGTCAGGCCCGTAAAGCCCGATTAATGATTTTATGTCAGACGTATTGTTTATTTTAATTTCTCTAGCCATTCTATCACCTTTGTTTTCCAAGTTGAATTAATCCCTCTTGACCATGCTCTACCCTTGTGAGTAGCTATCGGCTCGCCATCTAAAAGAAATTCATCCCCTAAATCTTGCTCTCTAGTAAAAACCGCATTTGGGAAGCCATGACAAACAGTCTCCAAAGGGACGCCGTTATATCCTGCTGGTATCACCTTTTCAGGGATCTCGTGCCCTGTGTCGAGCATCACCTCTCTGCCCTCTGGCTCTCCATAAATATGTAGGTTAGAACTATCTACTTTTATTTTATTAAGAGAAGGGGTATATGAAATTCCAAGTTTTTGTATTGGTTCTACAAGAAAAATGCTCATAAAAACACAAGGAAAATTAGAATATTTATATATGCTTCCATTTCTTACGCTTTTTCTGTAAGTAGACCCTGCTATGATATTATTTGAGTCTAATAGATTAGTAATTTTTATATCCCAATCTTTAGCTAGGAAAGCTACATCTACATCACATATCACGCCATATTTCGCTGTCATACTAGACACTAACTCGGTCAAACTACGACCATGAGAACGACTAAGGTCATCATTTAACCCGTTATACATTTTCTCAGGTGGATCTATGAAAAATACTTTCGGGTGTTTAGATTCTATAGACTTTAGATGGCCTATATCAACAGCGTTGTTATTAACAGCAATTAAGTATTCAATGTCATGCTCGCCACTTTCTGTTGCTTCTATAGAATGGATCAGAAGCTCTAGGAAAGGCTCTGACCGAGGCCCACAAGTTATAGCGAATTGAATTTTATCTTTCATATTGCTTTCTCAATTCTATAAGGGTGTCCTTATATTCCTGATCGTCCTCTGGGTCAATCTTACCTCTTTTAAATATTCTAGGCTTCTCTGCATAGCACCTATTTATATCATCCTCAGATAGAACTTCAAGCAGTTTCAGAGAACTTAAAACAAAATTAGGGCAAACAGCGTCAAGCCTTTTATATAAATCAAGAACAGTATCGCGAGAACAAGCAGGGTAAGTGACTTTGCTAACTATCTGGCCGTAGTCAAAATCCCTACTCATTTTATGAAAAGTTACCCCCTGCTCATAAACACCAAAAGACTTAAGGGTATGGTAAAGTATATCTACTCCTCCATACATGGGCAAAAGGCCCGTATGAACATTAAATGCATTTTCAATGTTATCAATCCTTTTATTGTATTGCAGACTTAATTTTATATCATGGTCGACGCTTTCGTCTGCCACGGGCAAATCAACTTTTCCTGCAATGACAGGATTCTCAGAAGGGACATGGCCAACTAGCTCATACTCTTTTTCAAGAACACTAATAGTTTTCTCCGCTAGACTCGAAGAGCCATATATTAGTATCTTCTCTATCTTCATTCTAGTTCCATAAAATAGTCACCTATCTCAAATTTCTTACCTTGCGAAACAGTCTTTTTACCTGAAGCTTTAAACTCTGATTTTTTAACAACCCTAAAATCAAAGCTTACTCGAGTCACCCCTGTTCTGTTTATTTTGTTTCCATGAGTTAGGTTAGCTCCGTTAAATATCAAATACTGGCCATGATAAACGTTTATTGGTTGGAAATCTTCTTCCCCTTCTTTTGACTCACACCAGACAGTATTGGTGTCGTAAGCGTCAGTTACGGGCAGCCAAAAATTAACTTCAGTGACCCCATGATTGTAGTCCCTATCTTTATGGAAAGCCCCTACTCCGAGATTATCTGGCAAATGAGCTCTGAAGGTAGGGTATCTTTGATAAATAATATCTTCCCCCATTTCTTTAACGACTTCATTATGAATAAATTTTTTATAAATAGAATTAAATTTACTATCTTCTTTATTTGCATTATTATAAAATACTTTATGGAAGCTGGTACTTTGATCCGAGTCTACATCAAGTACGTTATATTTTTTTCCAGTCAAATGTAATTTTTCTAAGTCTGTTTCTACATCTATAAAGCTTGGAATATCTTTCATATAGGAAGCTATAACTTTCCTAAAAGGATAATCCTTTTTATTGTAATCAATTATTTTCATATTTATTTATTACGTCAACGATCCTTTTAGCTGCGCGTTTTTTTACCCACCATCCCACTGGAATATTTAACATCCTCTTTTCGAATTCATCAACGCCGGGAAGCTCTTCTTCTTTAAAACGAGAAAAGACACTATATTGATCATTTCGAACGTGGACCTCATCGCAAGCTATATCATTACTATTTAAATATTCCCTAAACGACTCTTTGTCATCAACCAACAAGGAATATATCCAATAAGAAGATTTTGAAGATGCAGCCCTTTTCAGTTTTTGGACTCGGGGATTGTTAATAAACTCATCATAATATAACCCATTTCTCCTATGAGTTTTAACTGTGGAGTTTATATATTTCATTTGTTGGATTCCAATAGCAGCGATTATGTTGTTCATGTGGAACTTATAACCACATTCCGTAATGTCTTGATTCCATTTGTTGCCTTTGTACTTTCTGTCTAAACCGAACCATCTTAATTTTTTTGCTCTATCGGAGTCTTCTTTAGTTTTGCAAGCAAGAAGGCCTCCATCTCCGGTAGTTAAGTGCTTTATAGCTTGGAAAGAGAAACAGACATAGTCGCTGGAATGGGGGGAGCCGATTGACTTGCCTTCATAAGATGCTCCCAAGGCATGCGCCGCATCTTCTATAACTTTTATACCATGCTCTTTAGCTATAGAATTAATTTCAGAGATATCAAAAGGTTGCCCCGCCCAATGTACTGCTGAAATAGCTTTAGTTTTATTTGTTATTTTTTTTCTAACACTCTCGGGATCTATATTGCCGGTAAGAGGATCTATATCAGCAAAAACTAATTTTGCCCCCATGTTGAAGGCTGGCTCATTAGTGGCCATACATGTTAGAGGAGTTACTATTATTTCACTGCCTTGAGTAACCCCAGCCAAGCGATAAGCTAGAGTTAAAGCGGAGGTGCAACTATTTACAAGAACTGAATTAGGGTTTCCTATATAATCTGAAAGCATCTGCTCGAATTCATCAGAATACTTTCCTTCCGTTATCATGCCCGACTTGAAAACATCATTTATTTTTTTACCCAACCTGTCTCTTTTTTTAGGGGAGCGGACTTTAAACAAGGGAATCATATCAAAAATCTAACCAGCCTTTATTTTGCATAGTCCATTCGACCGTAAGTTTTAGTGACTCTTCAAAGTTTACAGGAAGCTCCCACCCCTTGGCAGACATCTTTGTATCTTTTAGAGCATATCTTAGATCATGACCCGGCCTTTCAGAATGGAAGTCTACCATTTCGTAGTCGAGAGGCTGTTTCATATACTTTGCTATTAATTGAGCTAATTCTAAATTATCAATTTCTTTTTCTCCTACTATATTGTATTTATCCCCAATGTCCCCATTTTCAAATAAAAATAAAATTGCGGAAGCCACATTCCTAGCGTGAATATAGAACCTGCTCCCTGCTCTTTCTTTATTTTTGTATGAATGGATAAGAGTTTTCTGACCAGTTAAAATATTATTCATAACTTTAGGAATATATTTTTCTGGGTGCTGCCTCTGACCGAAAACGTTCATACTGTTAACCGTTATTAGTGGTAAGTTGTAGGAGTTTTCGTAAGCAACACAAATAGACTCCGCTGCTGATTTGCTGGCAGAATATGGGTTAGTTGGTTTATGCCTGTCCCACTCAGCGTAAGCTACTCCATCTGGCGCATATCCAAAAACCTCATCAGTACTAAAATAAAAAAAGAACTCTAAATCCTTAAGAGTCTTTGCGTATTCAAGCATCTCGACTGTCCCATCTATATTATTTTTAAAACAATCCCTTGGCTCCTTGATGCTATTATCTACATGAGACTCAGCCCCCATATGTAATATGATATTTACGTCTTCACCTATCTCCTGTCTTAGACCAGTAGGGAAAGGCAGAGTAAAATCGACTGGAAACACTTTTATTCTATCGCTTGGAATGCAATCAGAGTCTCTTAACCTGTTCAGACCATTACTAGCGTAAGAGAGCTTATCTACTACAATGATCTCCCAATTAGTTTTTCTTTTGAAATGCTCGACAACATGGCTTCCGATAAAGCCACATCCGCCTGTAATCAAAACCTTCTTTTTTCCTTTTCTCCAGTTTTTCATTTCACGACTATCTTCATCTTCTCATCTTTGAATAACCTGTTCACGACAATATGACCTGTCATACTTTCAAAAGCTCTGCAAATTTTATTATCACTATCTGTTAATCTTATCTCCTCGAGAACAAATTTTCTAATATCTTCTATATGAATTGCCATTTTTCCATTAGAAGATAATTGATACTCTAATAAGGACTTATTTATTTTCTTTCTTTCGCTCATGGATTTCTCCTGAATGTTTATCTACGACTCTCATTTCTTGTTTATATTTAACAAAATCTGCTCCATTAGCTGTTTCCCAAGCTTCATTTCTTATTTCCTCTAACTCTTCTGGGGGGACCTCGGTATTGACCATATTAGCCTTTTGCCAATGCATTTTATCTGGACTAAAATTCTTAGGCAAGTTTCCGTTAGCTATAGCTTCGTCAAAAAGCTTTGTTCCCGGCAAAGGCATGACAAGGAAAAAGCTAGCAGAACTTAATCCTTTACCAATTAAATCATAAGCGTAGTTTACAGTAGTCATTATCTCTTCTCTGCTTTCATCAGGATAACCTAACATAAACATGCCCGGGACTCTAAAATCCATATCTTGAAGAGACTTCAGCAAAGAAGGTATATTGGATCTTTCTATATCCCATTTACTCGAAGCGTACTTTTTAATTATTCTAGGGTTCGCAGACTCAAAGGGGAGCCCTATCTCCCTAAAACCAGCTTCTTGCAAGGACTCTAAAACTTCAAAATCAACTTCCCCTTTGTTTCCTTTATCCCATCTGAGGAGATGTAGAATGTTGACCCCGTTAACGTCTAGTATTTGAAGACCAAGAGATTTTATTTTTTTTAAAAGTCTTTTGGCCCTAGGCTTAATTGCTAGGAGAGAGTCATCCTCTATAAATACTTGCTTGACCCCTAAGTCCTTTAACATCTCGAGCTCTTGTATGACTCTGTCGTCAGATTTAATCCTATAGTTCCCTATAGAACCTGAAGGAGAGTTATGGACTTCTCCAGATATATGACAGTAAGCGCATCTGAAAGGGCACCCTCTTGATGTCATCATGGAAGCATATCTAAGGACTTCCCCTTCTTTAAAGTGGCCTCCATGTGGTCTGCCAACTTCCCAGTACCTTTTATTTGGTAATAAGTCCCAAGCAGGAAGAGGCAGTTCGTCAAGGTCCCAAATTATATCATTAGCAACTTTCCCTTTATGCATTATAGGCTTATTGCCTGTAAAAATTTCTTTGCCTTCTTTCCTTATGTAAATATTAGGAATCTCCGAAAAATCTAGACTTTTGTTCTCTAGGGTTCTAACTATCTCGACAATAGTCCTTTCAGATTCCGAAGCGCATATTATGTCAATGCCAGCATCAAAAAATTTTTTTGTCCTGTTCCTAGCATTCACGCCCCCGGATAATATTATTTTTTCAGGAAAATGTTCTTTAATTAGAGAAGCGGTCCTGAGGACCATAGTTTCTTGATGGGAAAATATTGATGTTAAGCCGACGATATCATAGTCCTCAACCACGCTTAGGATTCTCTCGTCCGAAACCCCCGTCTTCAACATTCCAGACTCTAGCTCTTTTGGATTATCAAATATGTCCCACAAGTCATCACTATCGTTCCCGACGCAAGCATCATATATTGACGCTTCTGCCCCATACCTAAGGACAGCCCCAGCTAGATAAGGATAAGCCAAGGAGCCGTTAGGCTTGCACATTGTATCAGGCCAATTCTGCTCTGGGGGATAAAGGAATATAGATTTAACTTCTTTCTTCACTTATACAAGGCAATAAAAAGCCTAGTGCTATATGTGAAATATAGCATTTATGCTAAAGAAATCAAGCTGACTGTTGTTAAACGCCTGATGAACCAGCAGTTCCAGCAGAACCGCCAACACCAGAAGAACTCTCAGAGTGCTTTGCGTGCTTGTAATTACTCGCAGTCTTCTTTTTTGTCTTGGCTCCGGTGGCTGCTGTTCCAGCGCTTCCGGCAGTGCCGGAAGTTCCAGAAGTCCCAGAGGAACCAGATCCTTTGGTAGGGGCTGTGGAGCCTCCAGATGTAGTCTTTACTCTTTTGAAGTCTCTAGGACTACCTTGGAAGCCACATTGCGGACATTCTCTTTTCCTACTAAATAGTCTTCTAAACATATTTATCATTTTCTCCTTTCTAAACTAAATTCCTAATTCTTTCCTTAATACTTCTAAATGAAAAACAAGCCAGCTTTTCCCTGTTCCAGAAGGCAAAAGATGGTGAGGGTATCCCAATTTTTTAACTTTCTCTTCATACTCTTTTTCGTCTAAATATTTAGCGTGAGCTAAAATCTGATCAAATAAATCAGAATTTCTATTTACTGTTTTTTTTCTAGCTTTATGGAATTCAAAAATATTTAATATTCTTTTACATACTTTTTCCCAAGTATGCTCTAATGCAAATTCTCTAGCTTGTTTAGCATATTGCGAATAGTTATCTATAATAATTTCAACTTTTTTTGCAATATCTTCAGCACTACTTACACAATTTAAAAATCCCGGAATATTTGAGAGGTCAGGGAAGTCGTCGTCATGCTCATTGGAGTATTCGTCCATATTTGTACCAACGACAGGTAAGCCAGAAGACATTGCTTCCATCACAGCTAAGCAAGGATTTCCTGTTTCACTATAGGACGGATGAACAAGTATCGTGTGTTCATTATGAATTTTCTTTAATTCGTTTTTATTTGAGTCTTCTATAAGAGTCAACTTATTATAACCACTATTATGAAAATGCTTTAATGCGTACTCTTTGCAATAGTCGTGCTCTGGGCCAACTATAGTTATTGGCAAATCTAGAATCTTTGCTGCTTCTAAAGCTAAATGAAATTGCTTTCTAGGCTCTTTCATTCCAACGCAAAGAAGACTATGCTTCTCTGGGGTTACATCGGGAGGACTAAAAAAATCAGCGTCTACTCCGTGCAAAAGCCATTCCAACTTGTCTCTACATTCAGAAGGAAAGATATCCCGAAACCTTTTGCAGCCAACTGTAGAAAACAAAGACCCCTTGATTGCGTACTCATTATGAACGTAAGCTTTGCTGCTCCTCCCAAAAAGATGAGAGGAAACATCATGCATTGTAAATATGTAGGGAACCTGTCTATGAACAAGCCCTCCATCCAAGTGGTCTGACTCGATAGCCAACCTACCTACATGAAGGTGAACCAAGTCATAGGACGTTTTATCTACTTGGTCCGCATAAACAATATCTACAGTGTGCCCGAGTCTTTCAAAGTTAGTTTTATATTGCCAAATGATTTCTTCCATCGCCCCCCATTTGTCAGGAGGTATGCTTTGATAACCGGGGTTAACCTGAGCTATCTTCACTTAGCTTTTGAGCTGACAAAAGGCTCCACCTCTTTTTCGATACCCATACCTCTTATGTTTTCGTTAGGGATAACTACTCTGGTGGAAGTGTCTGGGTAGTATAGAGTTGTATCTCTTAGCCCTATCCTAAAAATCCTTGCTTTTCGGCCTCCAACATAAACTATATCATCAGGTTGGTATTGTCTGCTGAAATAGATTCCTGCTGCTGAAGCTGTACTGGCAATCAAGTTTTTAAACAAAATAGTCACTATACCGGCTATAAAAAGCCAGCCGTACTCTCCAATAAGTCCCTGAGCTGCTGTTTCTAGTTGAGGTTCCATAACTTATTATTTTATATAAAAACCAACTATTTATCCAATCTTTTTCATAAAATTGATGTACCTTTGAGCCTTTTCCTTTATATCAAAAGGGCTTATTCTTGAGGAAAATTTATCATAGTCTGATATCATTTTCTTCATTTTATCCTCAAAATCATGTACCCCTTCAAAGACAAGCCCCCCATTTGTTTCATGTATTATTTCAGGATGCCCTCCGCTATTTAAAGCTAAACAAGGCAAACCGCAAGATATAGCTTCTATTAGAGAATTAGAGCAAGGGTCATTACTGCTAGCGGTAACAAAGATATCCGAGGACCTTAATTCTGAAGAAAGCTCCAGACTGTTTATACATCCCAAGTCCTTTATTTTAATAAAAGGGAATGGACTCCTACCCGCAAAAGAGTATTCTATCTCATTA
>CEOH01008237.1_pt1 | contig 15608 bp, 4 predicted proteins | sample 530311 | NCBI WGS metagenome assembly CEOH01 (sample SAMEA2619923, study PRJEB7988) | marine metagenome | biome: marine biome (ENVO:00000447); feature: deep chlorophyll maximum layer (ENVO:xxxxxxxx); material: "saline water (ENVO:00002010), including plankton (ENVO:xxxxxxxx)" | depth 60 m
CCAAATTCTTACGAGAACAAAAAGAAAGATTATTACAAAAATACACTTAAATGGAATGACAGCAATTCTTTTATTAGAATTCATAAAAATGATTTTGTCGAGAACACTGACTGCAATGACATAACTAATCCACTAACAGAAAGTAAGATTAAATTTAAAGCTTCAACTCACATGTCCACAGATAGTGAGTATACCACTGGTAAAGGCGAACTATATGTACCGTTTAGTTTGCATTCTTCTTCAGTTACACAAGGTTACGTTGGAGATCTAGCCAAAAATACAATGCTAGATATTACTAATCTTCACGAAGACAACTATTACGGTAATACTAAAGAAACACCACTTCAGGGCCCATTTACTGAAAAATATGTTGGTGGCTTACAATATAGACATACAGAATTAAATTACCAAGATGACAAAAAATCTCTTGATACAGAGTCAACCCGTGCAGAGGGCTGGTATCTTAAGGTTCCCATCGGAGGCTTATACCTAAATAACTTCATTGATGAAGGTTTCGAATACGGCAGTTCTGTTCCAGAATCCTTAAGAGCATCCTCAAGTTATCTGCCCACAGATTGGCAAAATCTTGGCTCTACGGCTATTGATCCTTCTGGTTGGATATCTATGTCGGGTAGCACCCCAACTTTCGGTACAGGCCCGTCAGGCAGCTATTCCTCTGGATGGTATATGTATGCGGAGACATCCGTACCAAATACTAATGGAAAGACTTTCGGATTAGTTACTCCTTCTATTGATCCTTTAGATGTCGTTAATAATTTTAGTGCATCATTCCGCTATCACATGTTTGGCTGGGATTGCGGAGAATTAAAAATACAATATTCTACTGATTCTGCTTTTGGCACAGCTACAGATCTTGTAACCAATTGGGATGGCACGTCAGCAATTTCTATCGCCGGCCAACAGCAAGCTAGCGCAGTCGCGCCATGGAAATTGGCAACGGTTGATTTGAATAGTTTCAAGGGAACAGAGACACCAATATATTTAAGATTCCTTTATACTTCAGGTATCACTCACGAAGGCGACGTCGCTATTGACGATGTTAATATTGTTGGTGACGTAATTGATTCATTTAGAGTTTATGATGTTACTTATCAAGATGCTAACCGGCCGAGAGCAACGCACTATCGCGATGAATTTGCTAAACGACCGGTAAACATTCGTAATATTAAGATGACCAGTTCGAGCCCAACTAGAGCGGGCAATTATACTGATAATTATCAAGTTGTTCAAACTCAAGGCCGCGATGTTAATAATCTGTGGTTAGTTCAGGGTGAAACCGGCTCCGCGTGGCAACCTTCAATATCTACTTATGTGTCAGGCGTCTTAGACTTTAGATTACCAGACCGCTCTTATTTAACGTCTAGTACTACCAATGTTAGAAATAGAACAGTATTCGCCGAAAGGTTCTCTGCTCCAGGTGGCCCCGAAGTATTATCTCGCGGAGCAATGGATATAACATCTGAAACCTACTCTCCATATAATGCATTGCCTTGGAGAAACTTGTCAGTTAGACAGCCGCTACGAGGATTCTTGACAACTCATAATCGTAAGTTCGGCTTTAAGATGAATGACAATACAGCTTCTATCGATTTCATGTCTGCAGGAACGGCTAGCTATCACAAGATTCATAGGAATGCTGGTTACCGTCGCCAACTAGAGCCCGGAACTGGACAGGATGGATATGCTAGCGTTGTTAGCGCTTCATACGACAACTACTATATCCAACATACAATTCCAAGATCAGAAAGACAATACGCATGGATTACTGCTTCTCTTAACACACATGCTCAAGGCGAATCTGCTCCCCTTGGTTATGCCACCGGTGCTTATAGTGCAGATAAAAAATCTTCGGAGATTACATTCTTAGCTCAAAGCGAAGTAGGGAGCTTTTTAAATAATTATGCTCGTTGGACCGGCGCCACGGCTTCAATGAATAAATTTATACCCGTAGACTTTGTTGGATTGAATACAAATATTACTGATCCTATTACATCTAACCAAAATTTCCTAGGCCATCCCGCTTCTGCGCATGATAGTGATTCAATAACTAGCTTTGCTTATCAGGGCGCTTTGATTCATATGGGATACGCTGCGTCGCACACCTCGGGCCAACCAGAAATTTTAGGTTTCGGAAGTATTTTGAACCAACTTCTCCATCATCGCAACGGCCCTTATGGACATCCCTCTTGGAAACAAATTAGAACTGGTGATCATCCAGTTGCAAAGAATTTGAGAAAGAATAATTTGCATTCAGTTAATGTCGTCGAAGAAGAAATAAAAAATACTGATATCTATACACCCATGGGAAATAAAATACCCGGCCAAAAACCTGAACCCCCTCTCGGAGCGCCAGAAGGCACCTACGACTTTGGCACCCTAGAAGGGATGCCCGGAGGATATGCCCCCGGAAATTCAGAAGCCACTGTCGTAGAGCAGGCTTCACAAATATCTATTTTTAAAAACAAATTATTATTTTTTACAGAGTCAGCAGTAACCTCTAGAAATAAACCAATTAGAACAGATTTTGATCCACTCGGACAAGGCAAAGGGTTTTCTTTAAAGCACACATATGATAATAATAGGGCATATTATAAAAATGAATATTTGAATTTAATAAATAAAACTGACGCTGGTAAATTTTCGTCCAATATTCCATTTCCTGAAAAGCAAACATATGATTTATTGCTTCCAATTATAAGAGATGGCTCTGACCAATATGGCTCGGAAACAACCATCGGAGATTTCAGATCTCTTGCGTATTCCATGACAATATTTCCGAAAGATATTAATACATATATAGCCAGCAAATCCAGAAGGCCGAATTACACGGAACTCCCAGGAGCGGCCCAGGACGGCCCTGATGCTGTAGCTGGTTATGATAGTGTAAACTACAGAACTTTTTGGAGAAACTCACATTCAGATAGAGTGCGTACAGACGGTACCGCCAGAAATATTTCTGGTCAAAAAATTGATAGTGGCTTGCTTGGGGGGCAAACAACTGGATCGATTCCCTATTTGTTTGATACTTTCCCCGGCGATCGAGTTCCAATTTTTTCTGGAACTTCCCATACCCCTGTTCAGTTATCTATGTGGCCCTTGGATGATAATACATATGGTGCCACACTTAGTGCCTCTGGTCCGACGATGGCTGCATATGGGGGCGGACAATGTTGGCTCTTCTATTCTGGAAGCCATCCCACAGGACCCTATGCTCCTGCAGGCTATTTGGAGCAAGGCCAATCTATTGATTCAAATACGTTGCAAGGTTTGAGAGGCTCTCCCGGCCAGCTAGCTTTAGATACAACTCCTTTGCTTAAAATGGGAATTCCAACAGCTTCTGCGTATTTTAATAGAGATCCTTATTCAAATTGGTTTGCTGTTGACGCCGATCAAGATTCTGATAAGTATTTTTATAAATTTCCTTTAGGATCCACATCTGCTTCTAGTGAGTGGGGCTATACTGATTCCGGATATGGTACTACAAATCTAAGTTATTTCTACAAAAATGCTCCTTCTGGCCAAAAAGGCTGGATCAAGACTGCTCCGTATTATAGAGCAAATAAAATTGCCGGAAGAAACCCTTGGTACGACTCATACGAAGATTATAGTGAAGACATAAGAAGATTCGGAAAAGATTATGCGGTGTTACCCGAGTATAAGATGTCAGACAAGATTGACTATTATTTGGAAAGTTTTGATATGATAGACTTTAATCCAGCGGCAGCCGCTAGCCAGATCGATGAAAGCAAGGCTTTAACAGTTGGTTCTAAAACTTTTGTTTTGGACGGAGCATATAAAGCAACTTCTAGCTATAGCCCGGGATCCAACGCTTTGAAACCTGATTGGGATATGCAATTTATAAATGATCATTGCACCACAGATTCCATGGTTAGCTTAAAGAAAATACACGAGGATTTGACTTCTCTAGACCCCGGACAGGGAACACAACAACAAGATATTGTTCCAACACATATAATACTTAGATTAGATGCTATTAAAAAATTATTACCTTATAACGGATTTTATCCTGCTACAAGAACTCAACAATTAGCGCAATTATATCAAGAATCTATTAATCCCTTTATTCGCACTACAGGCACTATCGGACCACATGGCGAAGCTTTGTATGAAGCCGGCAAGATGCAGGCAGCGTTCCAACCTTTATTTGCTCCTGGCATTTTATTTAATTCGATTAAATCTGGAATAGCTGTTGATTGGCCAAATTATATTTTAAACGCTCCCGCAACAAATGAAGGAGAAAATTCTAATTGGGGCGGCGCCACTGGGTTTAATATGACAAACAATTGGGCTTCTGGATCAAGTTTGAGTACAGATCCTGATTATAGGGTACCCTTTGAGTCTCTTGTTAATCTGGATAGGCTAGTACCGAACGCCATCGGATTTGACCTCAACGGGCTACCGAAGATGATTGCCAGATCATCACCGCTGATTGAGCCAACATTTGGTTCTGCTTCGGGCCCCTCCGCCGGTTCGAGTGATGACTACGGTCAGTCTTTTGATTGGAATTATGGCTCGGTTCACTCTTTTGTGTGGGATGACAAAAAAAGAAATAAACAGTTTGAAATAGCAATGAATAATTTTATTGCAGAAGTACCTAATTTCTTTTTAAAATCCCGCGGCCGAAATGGAATTTTCTCTGCAGACAGTAGCCAGATGAATACACCAGAGGTGGGAAAGACTTATTATATGGAGGTTGTTTTAGAGAAAATAGAACATCCAGTAACTTATGATCTTGTTATGGCTGAGGGCCCGCGAGATCAGCTAATATTAAGTCGATTTACGGGAGCGTTTTCTCCCAATACAGCAGAGCATGGTTATCTTAATCATCAATGGAACTTCGCCGACCCACAGGCCGGCCCTCGCAAAGGGTATATCTTCGGCCCGCCAGCAGCAAGAAGCGCGTCTGCCAACGCCGGTAAAGATGTTTATCCGAACAGGCCTGATGTCGATACTGTGCATTGGCCCCACGCTTCCCGCGGCTGGAGGCAGTTAACAGGATCATCTGATTTTGATCACGTCGTGCAATCTATAGCTTCTAGACCAAGCGGTTCCACGTCTGGTTCCGCGGACAGGTTCTTTAATAACTCCGAGATGGATCCAGCATATGCTATGTATACTCCTCCATATTATTATGGCAAATCGGTAGCGCAAATAAGGTGGACAGCCCCAGATTCTGAAGAAGGAGGCGCGAACGCTGTTAGTATTGATGAAATAATGTCACAAATTCAAGGCAGCTCCGTGACTGATAAAGTAGGTGTGAGCTATTATAATGAATATGATAGTATCATTGTTCCAAATTCTAATGCCAGTTTTGATTTATTGTCTCCACAGCGCCAGAGTGATATAGTAAAAGACCAAGATGGAAATCGCACCGGCGTTCATATTAGGGCGAAAGATCTTCTACATCCTTATTCTATTGCTGCAAAAAATACAATGGCCATCACCGCTTCTTTGAACCTTTTTGATAAGATCCCCGTTAAACAAGTTCGATACGGCGCCCTCGCCGGCCCCGACGGAAAATTTGGTGTAAAAGGATATTCTGACTCGGACGGATTTGATAAAATTGCTTGGGCTATTCGTCCAAAATGGGAATGTCCCGTTATATGTGTTTCCGCTAGCAGCTATGACAGTGGCTATAATCATGACGTAGAGAGCGGCCCATATTTTAGTAAACGAACAGGAAGATCTATTTGGAATTCGTATGCGAACGTGCATTCTGAAGATCCATCGCAATGGATATATGAAGGGGGCAAGCCGATTAAAAAAGGAATTAAGTACTATCTCAGAGAAGCCATTGACCAGAACGATCCAAATTATGATATTAATAAATCAGGCAGCTTGATTCAGTTATTGAAATTTGATTCTATGACTAATATGAATTCAATTGCTGATTCCACGGGCGACACAGAAATTGAAAAAAGAGTTGGAGAGTTAGCAGATTCGGCTGAAGTAGCAGAATGCATCGTCGCAATACCATACGTTGAGGAACCGATCGAAAACTTAACGGTCCAGCCTTTTAGAAAGGTCTCGAACGGGCATATAATTAACGCAATTCCAATTAATCAAAATTCATATTATCATCAATTTTTGAATTTGCGCAATCCAGAGGTAGATTATGTGGCTATTGAAGGATCGGTAAAGAGATCTCGGACGTCGATATCAGACTTGATAAAAAATATGAGAAAGTATATATTCCCTCCAATGATCGATTTTTATTCTCAAGGTCTCTCCGAGTCGAATCTTAGTGAATATTCAGAAACCAAAGTATCTGATGCGTTTGGCTCTGTTAATACTTCTCAAGGTATATTACCCTTTGTTATGTATACTTTTGAAATAACTTCCAAATTGGATAAAAAAGATCTTGGAGATATATGGCAAAATATTATGCCAAAACAAGCCACCGCCGCCGAGCAAGAGTTCAGCGTTAAGTCTCATGGCATTAACAAAAGCACTGATCGCTGGGAGTTTTTTGGCATGTTAGATCAAATTAAAAGTTATATGCCAGGGGGAAATAAAATAGAATATTATGATGGCCCAGATATCCCGGACGATTCTCCTGCTGGGAATAAATCATCTTTAGAAAAAATATTTAACCAAGAACTTAAGTGGTTGGTATTTAAAGTAAAGAAGAGAGCGAACAACAGATACGAATCGTTGATGGATATGGATGCCTTTAAAGATAATGATACAGTTTCAATCAAAGAAAAGATTTCGTATAATTGGCCACATGATTTTTATTCCCTGTCAGAATTAAACAAGCTAACAGCAGAAATAATGTTTGGTCCTAGGAGCGAAGATTAAGTATGTTTTTTAATAAAAAAGAGGATGTGATTGATATAGAGCTAACTCAATATGGCAAGCACCTTTTCTCTAAAGGATTATTCCAACCAGAATATTATGCCTTTTTTGACGATGATATTATATATGATTCTAGCTATGCAAATATTTCAGAGGTCCAAAATGATTCTGAAAATAGAATTAAAGAAGCTGTTCGAACAAAAACACAGTATGTTTTTTCTGGAATAGAAAGCCAAGTTAGCAAAATTAATAATTTAATTTCTAGCCCTTCAGCAAAAGACAAAGCTATATTAAAAAATACTAGGCTAGTGCCATCGAACGATAGAAATGCTTTAATTTCGTTTCTAGGAACAAGCGAATATAATAATGATAAAGCTCCCGCATGGTCAGTAGATTTTATGAAAGGGACAATGAAGAATTATAAAAATGTTTTTGAAACAACAGGAAGTCAATATACTAGTGGAAAAATTATAAATATTCCCCAAATTGAATCACAAGCAACATATGAGACATTTTTAGATCAAGATTATCTTAACGATCCAAATTCAATGACACCGTTTTCCGCGATACAAGTGGAAGAAGACTTTTTATTATTACAAATAGAAGAGAAAAACACTGATTTTTTTGTTAAGAATTTTGATATAGAATTATTTGTGATTGAAGAAGAAAAAGATGTAGACGGCAACGTTACCGGCAATGAAGAATTAATACCTCTTAAGTTTTTAACACATAAAAATATAAAAGGCCTGCAGGCCGGCCAAGTTAATTTGCAAGATATGCCTCCTTATGCTGCCGGTACAGCTCCCATAATTCAAGGAAGCGTTCTCGATGAAGACGAAATAAGCTTGGCATTCCCTACAGCAGATTTAGATAATGTGGAATATTATTTTGATATAGAGACAGACGAGGAGATCGATCCTACGGTGCTATGCCAATATATTCGTGAGAAGAGTCAAGGAGTGTTCTCTGATAAACTTACCCAGTGCGAAGACATCGACGCCGGCGGTCTTGAGAAGTTTGATGTTTACTCTGAAGACGATTCAGGAGAAATCTGTTAATGGCAAAAATAAATGACGAAGCAATATTGCAGAGTATTATTCCTGTTCCTATTTTGACAAATGTTGTATTAGAGACTCGCGATGATAATGGCAACCATCTGAATAAAATTAGTAGTAATAACCCACATGTACAAGAAGAAAATAACGCGCCAGCGCCGTCAGACGGAACAAAAGATTTAGCTTCTATTAACATAGTTTTGCAAAACACATTTTCTAATAATAGTAAGCTGCCTTTTTCGATGGCCACTACGGTCGATGACGTCACAATGGATCCGAAAAATTATTTTAGTCTATCGCTGATCGCTGCTAGTAATCTGTCTCATCTGGATAAAGTTTCCAGCGATGAGTTTATTAAGAAATATATAAAATGGGGTATTCATGACGCATGGACGGACACATATGATGAATCACTCCCTAGCGGCATTGAAAGCAGAACAATTAGCTTAAATGATTCTATTAATGAACAGGGAGCCGGCGAGGGCGAATTCGAAAAATATAAAAAATATAAGACACATGACCCAAAAACAAATATGGAAGTTTTGAATATTCCATATGAGGCTGAAATGTTTTTTGAAGGAGATTTGCATTTAATTGCCTTTGTGCATATTAATGAAGAGGCGTCAAAAGATTTATTAGGTATTAATTCGCTACCGGATAATTTCTTAATTTACGGTCCTCTAGATACCAATAGCGTAGTTGTTGATGGTAAAGCTAATAATACTAAAACAGTATTTTTTAGAGCAGACAAACAAGATGAAATCTGGAACGGACCCTATCAATCTGTAAATGGAGTTTTCACCACAGCGCCCTCTGGATACCCTCTTAATAAAAAGGTTATATCGAATAATATAGTAAGTGATATGCGTAAGATTGACCGCGTTGAGCCAACTTCTTTGGATTTCAAATCTTTAGAAAATGATGTTTATTCTTTCTTAAAATATAATTATCCAAAAGATAACGTAAAGTTACATCATAATTTATCTTCTTATATTTCTCCTCTAACGATGACGACAGATAAATCCGGCGCCAATAAACTAATGTTTTCTATAAATTTTCGGAAGTTACTCCGAGATAATACGCCGTTTGCGATGTTTTTAGACGCAGATTCAGATCATGCCGTACAAGAGCATATTCTAAGCGCTGGCAGGATCCTTTCAATAAGAGTAACTCGTAGAAGAATAAAAAACAAGATAATTGATAACCAAAGTTCTGCGGTCGGTGCTGTACAATCAGAATATCAGTCTTTTAATAAATATCCTACCGAGGATGATAGCTTGCCAATATTAGTAGTTTCATCTAAAGATGGTATCGCTCTTGGAAGCACCTTAGAAGAAAAGTCAAATTTCCAGGAGACGACAATAGTAAGTCACCCCACCGGCCCCGACGGCCCTACAACAACATCAACACAAACTATTAAAATTGGTGATATTAAAGAACTAGATGGTATTTCGTATTTATCTAGTCAGAACCTTAATGGAGTAAGACATTTTTATATAACAGACTCATCCGCCGCATCTATCTTTGGGGGAGAATATCAATATTCTATTGATTTAAATATTAGGAATGCCGCTAAAGAATATGTTAAAAGCAGAATTGCAGCTTTTAGAGGAAAAATAAACGATCTAGAGAAATATTATAATATGGCTGTCGGTTCATCTGTCGCGTCAGGTAAGACGACTGTAAATTACAATATTTTATATCAAAAATTTACACAAACGTTTATAAACAAGTCGGAACAAAAACCTAACCCTACGGCACAGGGAAGCCACTGGGAACTTGCGAAAAATGCTTTGTTGGAGTTTACCAACATGATGCAAATCTTTTATTCTGGGGCCACAAGAGATTTAGACGTAGATTTTCCAGAAACTGAGCAGAACAAGGTTATTCCTAAATCGCTGCAACCCAAAGAATTTGATAAACAAGCGCTCTATAATCAATTAACTAATTTATGTAGCCCGCAAAATGGCTCACCAAGAGGTATTGAGTCTTGTTTGAGTATGATTTCGACTTTTGTCGACACGATGTCTGGGTTTATGGGAGATAATATATCATCTAACAAGCAAGGTTCCACCGGAGCATCCCAAAATATAGGACCTTCAATAACGACTACCCAAGAAGTAATCAATTTTCATCATGATTTTAATAACTTATATAAAACTAGTATAGCCAAACATATGGGCTATGAATGTTTGAGACTAGCAGATGAAGAGGCTAACACAAATCCCGCTGTTGCTGGTATTAAAACTCTTTCCCTTGCGGACTATGATTTAAGATCGAAACAAGAAAACTACAAATTTTTTAAGCCGGAGAGCTTGGAATATGATCCAACTGATGGTACATTTCAATCATATACGTATGATTTACTTATGTCTTCGGAAGGAACAACTACATATATAACAACCGGAGTAGATCCCGAGGCGTCTGCTTATTCTTATTTAACCCCCTCCTATGTTTGTGGATTGCTTAGTGAAGGCGATCTAAAAAATATTCAACCTATTGGTGGCGCCGCAAAGACGTACAATCTGGCCCACAAGGCGGCTTTACAAAAATATAAAGCAGCTTTATTACAAATCATCAGAACTAATCTTGCAAAGTCTTCTATAGGCTCTGCAGATATATCTTTAACTGCTGATGGCGGATTCAACTACAGTCTAGGCCATGGAGGCCACTCTGAAATTAGAAATATATTAAAAACCAAAGAAATTATGTCTTCATTAAATTGTACTGTAAGCGAACAATTTGATTCTCCTATTTTACGAATACCGCACAATCAGATGATTGAAGCGACAAAGAACAAAAATTGGTATAAAGAAGTAGAAATCGAAGCTGCCGGTGGAGATGAAAGCGATATTAAATTAATCCCGACCGGCGAGGATTACGATGAAAATGGTAATTTTAAACTCAAAATGTCGAATAAAGATCCCTTGATACAGTCCAGAAAAGCACTAGAATTAATTATCATGAAAAAACTTTTGCCAACTATACATGAACTCGCGGATAGCCTGGGTCCAAATTTTAGAGATAGTTTACAATTGTATAATCTCGCAGATTCGGATTCTCTTCTATGGAATATAGTATACGAGATGCATCAACAGGCCGGGGATTCCTTTGCTAGCATCGACACCAAGTTTTCTGCATTACCAAATCAAATAATATCTCTAATTCATGCTAGCAGCCATGGCCATCCAGAATCTGAAAATCCGTCTACAAAATTTTGGATGACAGTCGCCGCCGACCCTGGCGAAGGCGCCCTGGGCGCCCTATCAAATCTTGGATTGTATACATATTATCATTTTAACTATAAAACTATATTCACGGTTCAGGCTTTAACGGGATATGAAAACAATGGCGATGTTATGTCTCCTATTTGGCAATTGTTAACGCCAGATTTATTACAACAAATGCGCGCACAGAACAGTGATGATTCAAATACTGTTTATTGTAGACTAGTTAATTATCATGAGCCCTTGTTTAATGTTACGACTTTATCGGAACAGGATCCCATGTATGTGCCGCTATATGACGAATATTTTACGATTGAAAATACAGAAGGATAACCAGGAGTAATCTATGCCTTCAGAAGCCTCAAATATGAATTCATCAATTGTCCCCGCCGGCGCCGGTGCTACTAACATTGGTAAGAAAACGATTGCTATATCGAAAAGTTCTTTTGGTGAACTTAATCAGACAGGGGATTTAATAAATGGATATCCAATTTTTTCTTCCGTATATGATTCTAGCGACCGGTTAAGATTTTTGTTTGATGCAACCTGGAGTGTTATCAACGAAGATGATACACAACAATTGGTGTTTCAACACCCCGGCGGCCCGTATTATGCAAAAGATAGATTTTTGGTTGATTGGTTTAATTCTTTTTCAGAAGCACAGATATTTCCTTTAGGCATGCCGGACACTGCTAAGAGTGTCGATTTAGCGGGAAATCTACATACGGACTTCATGCATTTGAAGTTTGGCTCCTATCTTGATATAGAGCCGGACAAGACTGTTGTTCAGGATCCTGTTGTTGACGATGAATATACTTTTGATTTCACGAAGCAAGAAAAAGAAACTATGAGAGTTCATGTTAGTTTGGTTCATTTAAATGATTCTTTTGATTCAAATTTGATGAAGTCACGATTTGAATCTCTGTTCGTTGATGGAACATATAGCTACTATAATAGTAGTTTGAGTAAAGTTGCTACTGGAGCAGAATTAAAATCAATTGTTAACTTCGATACATGGTTTTTTGATTATTCTTTTAAATATGATCGAGCCTTTACAAACACTGAACTAAATAATTTAAATTCTTTACCCGGGGCTCTGCATGCGAATATAGACGTACACTATTCTCCTGATTTTAATTTCGATGAGTACAGGCAAACGATTTCGGATAAAAGCATATCAGAAAAAGCGCTACCAATGTATTATGCATTCCCGGAGATCGCCGGCTATAATGACAACGAACAATCTCCACCCGGAATGTTTTCTGGATTACCAGAATTTTATCAATTGGTTTTTCGTGATATTTTTAAAGAATCGATTAAACTAAACGCCGGCCAAGTTTTTGCGCAAGAATATCAAGAAGTAACAGGCATGGATACAAATTATGCCACCCTTAACAATCTTTATAATGGCAATACAATCAAAGGAGACGACGGAATAGACCATCAGCTAGCTGGTAGCTCTGATAAAGAACTATATTACAAACTATATTCAGCGCGCACAGAACAATTTTTGGCAGGAACCTCCTCTCCGGGCCCGATTCATGATAAAATCGCTAGTAAATATACTAATATTTGCTTAACAGATTCTAGAAAAGATTTGCTTAAAGAGTTCGATTCCGTAAGATCACAACATCCCATGAGTGTCGGAATTAGTTTTAATACGAACAAGAAGAAGAATATTGCGAATGTCCTTAATCAAACGAGTATGATGGCTCCCGTAATGGCTAACGTGGCTTATACACTACCAGAAGCTGTTATAACCCCGTTTACGGAACTAACCGAAGAAACAACAGAAACACAAAAAAAGCACACTATAGCTGATAGTGATAGAAGATCTTGGGATCTCAACAATATAATCAAGAAATATACGGAAAATCCCGGGGATGTGTTTAGTTTACAAAACCAAGAAGTAACAACGTTTGTCTCCAATAACGAAATAGATTTTATAAATCCACAAGACTCTTTGCTTAAATTTTTATTCTCAACAGTTGCCAACGCAAAAATAGTAGAATTATTAGATCAAGAATCTAGAGATTATGAACAAATTATGAAAGGAGAGAAAAACGAAGAATCGGAAATTTTGTTTTATAGAATTGAAAAAAGCAGCAACGGCAACACAATACAAAACATATTAGTTCCAAACATGGCCGAGCAGAGTGTTATTAATATTCTGGACACACAGGTAAAATATGATAAATACTATGAATATAGAGTTTATGCTTACCACGCCGTCCCCGGTACAATGTATAAATATACTGGTCCCGTAGAATACTATTATAGTTGGGATACCGATGAAGTGTCCGATCCGCCTCCCGATGGTGCGCCGGTACCGGACTGTGATGAGGACAGTTCGAATACGCCGGTAGATTGTTCTACATCAGCCGCTGGTATAGAAGAAGAATTTGGCATGCCCGTTCCTGAATTAATAGAACCTGCCGGCAATATATATATGCAAGCTTCATTTAATATTTTGACGCAATCTTCGTTAAGACTAATTGAGGTACCATATTTTAATGTTTTAGATACGAAGCCAACGATTGTGCTTGATAGACCTCCTGTACCTCCGGATGTTAATATTGTGCCTTTTAGCGGAATCCATAATAAAATTTTCATTATGTTAAACGCTAGCGTCGGTGACTATACTTTAGATCCTATTTCTTTAGCCCTTGAAGACGGCGAACAATTTTCAAAAATAAGAGATTCACAAGGTCTTGGTTCGGACGATCCTATAAATTTTCAAACAGATGATGCAAATGTGTCTTATCAAATATTCAGAACAGCTACCGCGCCGCTGTCTTATGATGATTTTCAAATAGAGGAACCAATAAATATTGAAAAAACTTCATATATTGACACAATAAGTCCGAATCAAAAATACTACTATACATTTAGAGCCATTGACGAGAATGGTCATATGTCTAATCCTACGGGTGTTTTCGAAGTTGAATTAGTTACGCTAGAAGACGGCAGCGATGTTTCTAAAGCTGCGATCCTGCCCTTGATTAAAGAGTATACTTTTCCAGAAGCTATCGATTCTTATGCTACTAGAGATTTTAGAAAATATTTATTAATAAAGCCGGCCTTGGGACAAGACGAGCTAGATTACAATAATTCAAATATAATTTCGGCAGATGAGCAAAAAAATCCCAATTTAATAAGTCCTAACTTTGGAGTAAAACAAAAAAAGATTTTCTCGTCTGAATCAGGAGAATATAACCCTAGCGAAGGAACTTGGACCGAACCTTCTGGCTCGGTGCCAAGGTATAAATTAAGAGTTACATCAAAAAAGACTGGTAGAAAAATTGACATTAATTTTAAATTCACAAACAAACAGAGACAACAATAAATTTTAACTAAATGATTTAAAAGTAAATTATTGATATTATATACTAATTATTAAGAGCGAGGAGACCGTGATATGGGTTTTTTAGATAATTCTGGCGACATAATTCTTGACGCAGTATTGACAGATACAGGAAGATTTAGATTAGCTAGAGGAGACGGAAGCTTTAAAATTGCAAAATTTGCTTTAGGCGACGAAGAAATAAATTATGGAAATTATGATAAGAATCATGCTAGCGGTTCTGCATATTATGATTTAAAGGTTCTACAAACGCCTATTTTAGAGTCTTTTACAAACAATACTTCTACGATGAAATCAAAATTAATTTCGATTTCTAGAACGAATTTACTTTACCTGCCCAGACTTAAGAGGAATGGAGTCGCTCAAAACATGAGTATGCTAGCTTCCCCGCTTGGCACTCTTGAAGGTGAAGGGAACCAAAAATTACTAACCGCAATTGCATGTACAGATGAGACGATTAACGCATGCGTATCCTCCGCCGGCGCTAGCGAAGCCGCCCAGGGTGTTATTGCTGGGAATCCTAACGATGCAGCCGTTGCAGATTATAATGCTCAAACAAATGGAATTCGTATTGACCAAGGTCTGGATACGAATGAAATATCGCCGTCCTTGCAGATTGATCAAGACTTATATGAAACGCAGTATTTAATTGAGATCGATAACCGATTTGGCTCTATTACCCCGCCCGGGCCCACCCCCGAATCTCCAATCGCATATGCATTCAAAGATGACGACGAAATAGCTAGCTATTATGTTTCTGACGCGGATGCCTCAATGGTAACAAATAACACCAACACCCAATCTGACGCAGCTAATCAAGTTATTGCCGGCCCAAGAGGAAGCATATTACGTTTCAGCGTTAAGCCATCATTAGAGTTGCAACAGAGCACTTACTTGTTTGATAGGTATGGTGGACAAGAAACCGCAGATGGCTCCTCTGGAAGAATGAACCTAGGTACCACTGATGGTACCACGCTCACCGCAGCTACATTTAAATACATCGATACAATTGTAAGAGTAACCGGAGTAACAACTGGATACAGAATTGACATTCCGATTAGATTTCTTAGAAAAGTATAATAAAATATTTTAGAAGGTATAAAAAATGGCAACATCCTTTAA
>CEOH01030531.1_pt1 | contig 15601 bp, 18 predicted proteins | sample 530311 | NCBI WGS metagenome assembly CEOH01 (sample SAMEA2619923, study PRJEB7988) | marine metagenome | biome: marine biome (ENVO:00000447); feature: deep chlorophyll maximum layer (ENVO:xxxxxxxx); material: "saline water (ENVO:00002010), including plankton (ENVO:xxxxxxxx)" | depth 60 m
TAATAGTTTCAGTGATTCAGATGATAGATTTATATTTAGAGCTGGAACTCCAGACGGAGGATTTTTTCAGTGGTATGACGACAGCGCAAGTACTACTACAAATTTAATGTTTATTGGTGCTGATGGCAATGTTGGAATAGGAACAACGACTCCACACGCAAAATTTACAGTAAATGGCGAAGCTAGTATATCAGGAGAACTAAGAATTGAGCGATATATTTCGCATGGAGGAGACACTGACACTTTTCTTGACTTTTCCACAGATCGAATACTGACATATGCTGGAAATACTGTAATGATTGATGCCCGAGAAGCTGGCACAAATTATGTTGCGATTGGGGGAGTGGGTGATAACCCAGATGTAAACTTGTTGGTTGGTAGTGCCGTAAACGGTATAGATTATACTCTTGAAGTAGACGCTGGAAGCTCTACAGTTGGCATCAACTGTGATCCTTTGAATGCTAAAGGTGCTGCGCTTGTTGTTAGTGGAGATGCCAGTATAACAGGAGAATTAGTAGTCGGGGAAGAAGCCGCTGGCGCTTCAATGACACTGCTGCGAAGTAATGACTCTCCATACATAGGATTTAACTCTGCAAGAGCTTCAAGAGAAGGTTATATACAAGCTACAACAAGCTATTTTTATGTTGTGAATGACAATGCTAGTGACATTCGATTCATGACAAATAATACCACCAACTTAAATCTTAATAACGCAGGGAGTATTACGAGTGCAAGAAGAGGTGATGTTGGGGCATATAACATGAGATGGGGACAAGTGTTTGCTAATAGTGGTAGTTTTGGAACAGATACTGTTCACCAACACGGAGCTTCTGGAGCTCTTCATGTAGATAGTAATGGCACAGGATTGATAGTAGCTAATAGATCAGTAACAGGAAACGTACTTGAGGTATTTGGCTCGCAAGGCAATCTTCTTACTGTAACAGATGATTTGTCTGATTCGTTATTTAGTGTTGGTGATGCTGCTGGTATGCCAGTATTTGAAGTTTTCTCAGATGATACAGTTAAAGCTTATCATATGAACGAAGCCAAATTCGAAATTAATCCAGAAAATCAACAAATAAGACTAAGGGACAATGTAGATGTTTCTGGAAATTTAACGGTTAGTGGCCTAGTTGGAATTGGGATGAATGGACTTAATGGATCATTTACCCCATCAGGACTCTTACATGTAAAAGGCACTAATACAGCTAAAATCATTTTAGAAAATACTGACAATGCTACCAGCATCGACATTGACTACTATAATAATGCAAACGCTGTCCAAAGTAGAATTCGCTATGATGAAGGACCAGGACAATTTAGTATTCAACCAAATGTATCGAGTACTAGTAGTCACACATATTTTAATTACGCTGGTCAGGTTGCTTTGGGAACAAGTACTACTAGTGGTAGACTTTATATCTTGGACCCTACAGACGGAGGGGCAAGCTTGAGCACTGCTATAAGACTTGGTAGGCGTAATGGAAATCACACAAATGAATTCGAACTAAAAACCCTACACGACGGAAGTGATGAAGTTGATGCGATTGCTTTTTTCTTTAACGATCATGAGTCTTTAAGATTTAATGACGCGACTGCCGCCTCTAAAGCTGTAATAGATATTGGATCAAATAACTTAGACCTTGATTTAATCAGAGTAACTAGCAATGGATCAGGACCAAAGGCAACTGATTATTATGGCGGATCACTAAGGTACGTGGGGTCAAGAAGTGACGATGGAAACTCTTTGTCGTTTTTTATGCATCAGGCATCTGCCGAACAGGCAAAGGAGATGTTCTCCATAAGCCAATACGGTAACGTGTTAGTTGGTGAAGGAGTTGGAACTAATCAAGGAGCATTATTTACCGTGAGTGGTGACGCTCAAGTAACAGGGAACTTGCAAGTTGGAAGTCAGATTGGAGTAAATACACCCGCAGATGGAACTATAACAGCTAAAGCTGCATCAGATGGAACTAATGTTCTAAATTTAGTATCCAGCGCTAGTGATGCACTATTTAACGTGCGGCAATCTGCTAATGACTGCTTAATTCGTGGTTATAAAGTTGGGGGAGCGCAAACTATTCAGATAGCTACAGACGCTGACACTACATATTTTAATGGCGGTAATGTTGGTATGGGAACTGCCACCCCATCATCGCGTCTTCATGTTGTTGGGGATGTGCAAGTAGAAGGAACTATAAGTGGTCATTTAGGAACGCATGCTTATGCAAGATATGGACATATGGAAACTGCTGGAGGTGACGGCGGCTCTGCAACTGCAGATTCATACACTGATAAAGAAGTTAGTCATGCATTACATCTTGAGCAAACTGGATGTGCGTATTCTGGGTTTTCGTCTTTTAATAGTGCAAATTATATTATGACTTTGGACAAAGGACAATATTATGTCAAATGGACTTGTCCAGGTTGGAATGTTGGGTATCATCATACAAGATTAAGAGATTCTGATGTATCAACCACTTACTTAGTTGGAACTACCGCAAAAAATAATTCATCTAGTTATTCGACCAATAGCTATGGAGCTGGAACAATTTATTTAGAACGAGAAACAAATCTTAAAATGCAACACTTTACCACTAAAGGAGGCTATTCTTACAACTTTGGTTATTCTATTGACACTGATGGTAGTGTTTCTGCTAGTGATTATGATGATGACATTTATTGGTGGATAGAATTTTGGAAGGTTTCAAGCGATGGAGTTGAACCATAAGAACATATTATGAATTTAACAAGAGTATTAACAAAATTAGAGTATCCCGCGCGACAAAGAGAAAGTGGCTTGCCAGTCTTTGAAACTTGTTGTACTTGGAAAAGTACATACGAACAAATGTCTGGTGCTTGGGTGTCGACTAACGCCCCGCTTTTACCCAAATCTGTATTTGAAGCTGCTTGGGAGGAAATATTAATAGAAGATGCCGCAACAGAATACGAAAAATACAGAACGCACGAAACTTCAGGATATGCGCCAATAGCGGATCAGTTAGACATGCTTTATTGGGATGTTGCTTCAGGAGTCTTTGGAGAACAGGCGAAAGAGTCTACTTGGTTTAAAAGTTGCAGCGGAACAAAAGCTGAGTTCCCAAAACCAAATTAATCAAGCGATATTTTTACGTTTTTATTTTCGTATGTAGTCTTTTTGTCTGCGACATGCTTAACTCCATGTTTCTTTTCATAATTTTTAAAGTATTTTTGTTTAACTGGGTCTACTCCTCCGTTTGACTGAGCTCGTTTTTCACTAAGTTCTTTGCTATAATCTAGCATATCGCCAACACTGCCTTTCATTTTGCCCGTGCGCTCCACAAATTCATTTTGACTGTATGGATCTAGCTTTGTGGCAGTCGAATTTCTCATACTTATTTGCGGTGCTTCATATACGCGTTCCCAGCAGTCTTCGTCTCCGTTTTTGCCGCGGTAGGGAGCATAATTTTTCATGCTCATTTCTACTTCTACGTATTCTTCAGTTTCTGTGTTGTAAAATAAATAAATCATGGTAATAGTATTTCTGTTTTTTCGTGACCCACTATAATATTTGGATCTATATAAGTTTCAAAGCCCTTTTCAGCTGCTCTATGCATAAACCCGCAGTCTGTGGTGGTCATTTCGTATATTCCGTCTTCATCAAACCATGTAGGCTGTACCCATGGATATTCTAAAGATTCAAACACTCCTTTTTTAACTAATAACCAACCAAAACCAGTATACGAAACTTTAAATATGTCCTTTCTATTAGCTACACTTTCGGGAGTTAAAAATTTAAAATAACCGTTTTGTTTAAAAAAATCTTTATCCCAGTCTTCTACTGTTGCAAAATATTGTCCTCCTTGCATTAAATATAGTCCAGACAGTATATCAACATTTGTTTCTTGGGCTTTTTTTAAAAGATTAAAAAAATCACTAGGATTGAATACTTGATCGCTATCAATCCACATTAAGTAATCATAATCAACTTTGCCTTGGAATGGTTTTTGGTTTTTTCCTCCTCTTGAGCTTCCGCCAAGACACGCATTGCATACAAAGTATCTGTTAACGTGATATTTTTGAGATAGTCCCCATTGTATGTTGTGCTTTGGCATTTCAACAAGCAAATCAGTCCAGCTTGTTAAAAAATTATTAGTAAAGCTTCGACCTGGTAAACAAAAAATTACTTTAGTTTTTTTACTCACAAAATATCTTCTATGTCATCAAGCTCTTTTTCAAGTTTGTCGAAGTGTTCTTGCTCTATCTCTGTCCTTAGTAACACTTCTTTCATCTGTGCAATTATGTCTTTTACGTTGCTTTTAGACTCTGGTAACCACGTGTATTTTGAATAATATTCTAATTTGTCCTCTAAGTCGGAAAAGCGTTCTCTGTAAAAGTCAATGCTTTCTTGGACAAGATCAAACTTTTCTGTTATTTTTTTTATTTTTTGATATATTTCGTCGTCAGTCATTTTATAAAAAAACCCGCACACTTTTTAGGTATGCGGGTTTATGCTGTGTCCACCTTATACCTTACTTTTTGGACTTTTTCGTCTTCTTAGATTTGGATCCAGCTGCTTTAACTCCGTGAGCTCCAACGCTAACTTTAGCGCTTTTTACGCCAACTACGGCGTGTGGAAATGGAACGTTAACTGCAAAAAAAGGAATCTTGAAACCTACGCTTTTGGTTGATAGATTTGCGTCAACTCCTGTTCCTGCTTTTGTTCCTAGAGTTAAAGACGGGATTGGCCATGTAACCTTTTGGCCTAGTACTGTTGCTGTCGGGGCAGGTTTAATGCCTGCTCCAAACAATTCCGCTCTGGCGCTAGTGGTTACTAGTGCAAAGCATGCTGCCGCTGTAAGAATAATTAATTTCTTCATGGTTATATTATTACACTAATTATACCTATTGAACCTTGATTTTTCTAGGTTTTGATATTTCTTTTTTAGGTAACGTTAGTGTTAAAATTCCGTATTCTAGATTAGCTGTAATAGAGTTCGTGTCTACGTCGCTTTTTATAGAAAAAGTATTTTTATAGGCTGTTTTACCTTCTTTTTCGGCGTTAACAGTAAGAGAATTATTATTCACTTCTAGCTTAATGTCTCCTTTTTTGTATCCAGGTAGCTCGATTGATACTGTATAAACGTCTCCACTGTCTTTAACGTCTGTGATTCTGCGTTCATCGTCAAAAACTTTGCCGAATGTTGTAAAGAAATCCTTAAAAGGATCGTAATTTTCATTGTCTATTAAAAACATATTTCTAATTGGGTTTAAGTGTCTTGTTAAAGTACTCATGCTTTTATTAAAGCACAAACCGTGCCAACTTCGATTTTGAGTATTTACACTGTGTTTTTTGATTATTAGTCCCAGGTAGGGTCAAGGTGTCTCACTAGGTGTGACATCTTGTGTGTCAGATTGTATCACTTCAAGGATTTTGTTTAAGCTTTTTTCGTAAGTAAATTCTTCTTGAAGTTTTAAACCTTCTGTATTCTCTGTTCCGACTTTTTCTTCAGCGGATTCCATTGCTGAAACGAGTTCATCGGTATCAAAGGTATAAATATTCCCTTGATTAAATGGCCCACCTTGATTAAAGAATATTCCGTCTGCCGCTAATTCTTTACCGTTAGGTTCTAGGATTATTGAATTTTTTTCATTCGCCCAATCTTTGTGTGATGAGCAGTTTAACACTATGCTCCACTTTCCTAGCGCTGTGGCATTGAAGCTTGGGAGATTCCAGCCTTCTGCTCCACTACACCCACTAAGGTCGATTTGGATTGCGTTCATTAAATCATTTACTTCACCATTGGTTTTTAAGTATGGTAAAAAGTTTACGTTCCCAACTCTCTGGTCACCAAGGGTTTGTTGAATGACTTGCTGCATTTGTTCTCCTTTCATAAAAGGATTTACTACTAAGCAAGATAATTGATATTTATAATTGTTTCCATATTTCTTAATCCAAGCTTTGATAATCTCAGAAGTATGTTTTCTTTTTTCAAACTTTCCAATTAATCCAAAATGGATTTTGTCTTTTAAGTACTCTTTATCTGTTTTATGAAAATCAGAGTCAAAGCCAAGTGGAACACTTTCCACATTATCACAATCAAAAAGTTTAAAAGACTTTCTAGCATAAGTGCTGCTAAAAATAGTTTTGTCTTGTAGTTTTACTATATTTTTTTCAACTTCAGTTGGAGAGTCTAGCTCATAAAAAGTATAAAGGTATTGCCTTGGTGTGATTCTTTTTTCTGCTCCGTTAATGTGCCAAAATTTAAGCGTGGGAGTGTCTTTGTCGAGTTTTTTAAATCGATCATCTGATATAGATTGAAGCCATTTAAGAAAATCTTTATCTAGTTTATTAAAAGCTTCCAGATCCGCCTGTTCCCCAATGGGGAACAAGGCGATATCCATTTGCTTTTTATACATTTCTCGCAAAAAGTTTACAGAAACATTTCCGAAACTTAGCGAGTTAATGGGCGCTTCGACTACTAATTTCATTAAAATGGAACGGAGTCGAATTCTTCAACCTCTTCTTCAACTTGAGATCGATTCTTTTGGGTTTTAGAGTTAACTTTAGGCATTGTGGTTGATCCTTGGTCGCTTTCGCCGCCTTCGTTAACTGGACTTAGAAACTGTACTGAGTTAGCAACAACATAAACTTTGCTGCGGGTATCTCCGTCTTTATTAGTCCAAGTGTTAGTCTTAAGTCTGCCTTCGACTAAAACTCTCTTGCCTTTAGTTAAGTACTTCGAGCAATTTTCTCCTACTTTGCCCCAAGCTTGAACGTCTGCAAAAAATACTTCGTCCTTGCTTAATGGGTTGTTTACTGCTACAGCTAGGTTAGTAACTGAGTCTCCCGAATCATTCACGGGCTTGGTTTCTGGGTCTCTTGTAAGGTTTCCTACACAGATATATTTATTATACATAATCTTTATCCTTTAGTTCTATTTTAAATTTTTCTATCGCAGAGTTATGGATGTTTATACAGCCTTGTATGCTCATCTCAAGCTCTTCGCTTATTTTTTTCCACGGCATTACTTTATTCTTTTCTCCAGTAATATATCTCATTTCAAATATTTTTTCAACTCGTTTATCTTTATGTTTTTTCGAAAACTTTATCGCCTCAGAGAAAATCTCAAAATCTTCTTTTTGGAACTTTTCGTTTTTTGACCGCAGAATATCTGTTTCTTTAATATCGTCGATATTGACTTGCGATTCTTTTTTTCTTTTGTTGTTCCTGTTTAAGCAAATCCATTTTGTTTCATTACCTAAGAATGTCGGGAACTTTGTTCCTTTATCACTTTTATACTTAAGTGCCGCTTGGTAGATATTATAGTCTTTTTCATCTATCAAGTCAAGCTTATTTGTTGTGCTTGCGCTTTGGGTGTACTTATTAACTATATCTAAGTAGATTCCTGTGTGCCTGTCAATCAATTCTTGTAAAGAAAAATCTGCTTCTTTGTCTTCTTGGATATTGTTGACTAGTTGATAGTCTTCTAAATTGTTAATTTTTTCTGACTTCATTTATAAAATTTTTTACTACGTTTTCTTGTTCGTCTGCTTGATCTTTTGTATAAGATTTCCAGTCTATTGGAAAATCTGAAGCTTCCCTTAAAAGTCCATCATTATGTTCTTCATTCTTATCAGCAGGAACTATGCCGTCTCTTTGTAGGTGGATCAATATTCCTCCGTTTCTTTTTAACCAAGAAGCTTCATTGACGAACCTAATGTCGCAAACGGCCGATATTATACCATGATTGTTGTTAATGTCAATAGTTTTTTGTAGCTTTTTAATCCAATATTCTGGATCTTTTTTTCTCATTAAATCTGTGCCGTAGCATATTAGTAGCGGCCTAATGAAGTTTTTTTCTTTTGGGTCTTCGGTAAAGGCAGAAATATCAAATTTTTGAGTCAAAAATGAGTCTAGGTCGCTTTTTAACTCAAAAGCCAACGATAGCTTTTTAGCAGAAAGTCCTACGTTTTTTAGCTCTTTTATTAAAATGCTACCAAACGTATCCTTACCAGTCCTTGCGTATCCCGCGATTCCAATTATATTTGGAAAAATCATGCATAGGATTATAACACTAATAGGGATTATATTCAAGTATAATATTTGGTTGGTTATAATATACTTCCCAGAGAGATAATACTCCAATCAAATAATATTAATAACATCTAATAATATTACCAATCTAATATTAATGTAGGGGTCAAAAAAGATCCGTAGTAGAGATCAAAAAAGATACTTCTTGACTTTGTGGTGGTCTAAGAATATAATTCTGCCCATGAACTACTTCATAAAACTTCCAGGAGAAATGGTTGCGGATGTTGTTTCTGGGAACTTAAAAGATTGCGATTTAAAGGTCTACGCTTACGTAGTCTCTAAGATTGGAAATAAAGACTGTATGTACATGCCTGTAAAGAAAATGTCCGTTGAATTAAATGTCCAAGAAGCTACTATTAAAAGAAGTATGTCTAGACTAGAAAAATGTAAGTATATTTCCCGAAGAAGAACTAAAAACTTTAGTCAGACGAAAATTTTAAAATAATAATGGACATTAGTTTTGTAATAATCACTGGAGGCCAAAAGCCAGAACACATAAATCGGCTTCTCAAAAGCATAAAAAAACAAAATATTAAAAATTTTGAATGCATCATTATTGGCAACACAAAAGATTTAAAAATAGATTTGTTTTCAATGGGGTTAACAGCTCCGCAATCAAACAAGATTAAAACAATTGAGAACAACGAGGCCGCACAAAAAGGCGAACTAGGCGTTATGAGAAACACGGGCTGCAGTCACGCCCAGTTTGATCATATAGTGATATTAGATGACGACCTTCTCTTGACAAAAGATTGGTATAGTAATTTGTTAAAATTTAAAGAAAGCAACCCCGATTTTGATATTGTTACCTGTCAAGTTAGAGTTCCAGATGGTGGAAGATACTGGGATCACGCTTGCTATCAAAGCCCAAAAAGAGGACATGTAACCTTAGAGGCTAATGAAGATGATGACCATTTATATATGTCTGGAGGCTGCTCTTGGTTAATGAAAAAGCGTGTTTTTGAAAAAATCCAATACGATTCTTCTGAAATATACAATATGAGCAACTTAAAAGATTACTCAGAGGGTAAGCATAACGAAGATACGTACTTTTCAAAACGATGCAGAGACTCAGGATTTAAAATAGTACATAACCATGCTTCAGTTTCATTTCACGATGATCCCACATACACAAACTTAGGAAGGTTTGCTAGACGAAGGGAAAACGGAAGAACTCAAGAATGGGTCAAGGCAATGGATTTAGATTTTCCGCCAGAAGTTATTGTTCAATTCTCTGCTGCGCTATACAATTCTGGATTTCCAGCTGAAGCTGCGGATACACTAAGGATGGGGTTAGAAAGATATATTAAAAACCCCACGCTACAAGACAATTGGCAAAAGCTTTCAGATGCCCACGGAGGGCAATTATCTGATTCCAGATGGTCAATGGACGCAGATCCATTGTTTAAAGAAACTTTAAAATGGTTAAAAGATGAGTCGTGAAATAATTCAAAGCTTATGGATAGGAAGCGAGCTTTCCCCAGTCGAAAAGCTTTGTATATCTTCGTATATAAAAAACGATCATGAGTTCCACTTGTATTCCTATAACGATATAGACGGTCTACCAGCAGACTGTATCGTTAAAGATGCCTCAGAAATCCTCCCAAGAGAAGATATTTTCTCGTATAACGTTGGATTAGGCAAAGGAAGTTATTCTGCTTTTTCAAATTATTTCCGCTACAAGCTATTAACCTTAAAAGGAAATTGGTGGACTGATACTGATATTGTTTGTTTAAAAAAGTTTGATTTTGAAGACGAATATGTTTTTGCGAGCGAAAAAACATCCTCAGATGGACAACACATAACCTCTGGGATAATAAAAGCCCCCATATCAAGCAATTTCGCTGAGAGATGCTACAATTTTTGCCGCGAACAAGATAAAAACACCTTACAATGGGGAGTTGTCGGCCCAAAACTAGTATCTAAAACAGTTAAAGAATTACAAATGGAAAATTTTGTCAAACCTTGGAAGTTTTTTAACCCTATTGGCTTTGAGCAATTAGGTATGATATTTGATGAAACTTTTGGCGACATGAAATTAAACGATTCATATACAATTCATTTATGGAACGAGATGTGGAGAAGATATAACCTAGATAAGAATAAAAAGTATGAGGAAAACTGCTTATTCGAAAAACTTAAGAAAAAATATTTATGAAAATAGCTTATTTATGTGATAAAGAGCATTACTTAAAAAAGATGTCCAGAGTTCGCTTTCATTCAATGGAAGCAGTTCAGAAACTATGCGGCAAAGATAATTTTTTATGGACAGGGCCAAATTGGGAAAACTGGGACGATGACCAAACAGTGGATGAAAACTTAAAACAAAACAGCTTTACGCCAGATTTAATCGTAGGATATAAACCGCTAGAAATTAAAGGATTTTCCGATTCAATATATACTAAATGCGTCAGGTACAATGAAATGTATGACGATGATTGGACTTTAAAAGAAATTAATGAATCCGCAGCAGACATTGTTGTTTGCCACCACAAAAATGACTTAGAGGATTGGCAGGGCGTTAAATTTCGCAAACAAGTAAAGCTTATTAATATTCCCCACTGCGCAGAAAGAACAATTTTCAAAGATTATGAATTACCAAAAACTCATGACGTTTTATTAGTTGGAGCTATCAACGTAACAAGTAAATTAGGACAACATTACCCACTACGTCAAAAAATGCTCGAGGTTCTCGCAGATATGTCAGATGACTACAAAGTTTCTGTTTACAGGCATCCAGGATATGTCCTAGGCGATGCTCATGAAAATAGATATGCGATAGACTTTGCAAAAGCAATAAATTCTGCAAAAATTTGTGTTACATGTTCTGGCGCACCAAAAAGCAGATTCGGAAAATACGTAGAGATACCCGCATGCAAGACAGCAATAGCAGCAGATATACCAAACGAAGAACAGGAAACTTTTAAGAAATTTGTTATTGAAATTAATGTTGACGATTCAAATAATACAATTGTCAATAAGCTAAAGAAATATCTAGATAATCAAGAGGAGCTTAAGAAAGTTACAGACAGAGGTTGGCTTTTGATGAATAAGTATACCCAAGATTGGTATGCTTCTGTTTTTATTAACAAAATTACAAAAATTTTAAACACATAAAATGGAAAACTCGAAGACCACCAAAGAATCAATTAAGAAAAATATATACGCAAACGTTCAAAAGTACTTTGAAAATATCTCATTTGAAGAATTAAAGCCTTCTAAATGGAAAGTTCCTATTGGTGGTGGATTTTATGACCATAATGAGGTTAATTCGGTTATCGAATGCTATCTTAATGGTTCATTATCAATACAAAAACCAGTAGCTAAATTTGAAGAAAATTTTTCTTCTTACATAGGATGTGAATATGGTATAGCTACCAACTCTGGAACGTCAGCAAATATCCTAGCACTAAACGCTTTGATTGAATCTGGGGAACTTGTGCCAGGAGACAAGGTCGCTATTCCAGCAACAACTTTTATTAGTGTAGTTACGCCAATTTTACAACTTGGGTTAGTTCCAGTTTATGTAGACATTAAAGAAGACCTAAATATGGATATGGAGGAGTTGCAAAGAGTTTTACTTTTCGAGGACAATATAAAATGCGTTATGGTTGTTCACACATTAGGTTTTCCCGCAGACGTTGAAACATTACTAAAGCTATCAAAAACTTATAGCTTTAAAATTATTGAAGACTGTTGTGAATCACACGGTGCGGCGATTAATGGAAAAAAAATTGGCAGCTACGGCGACATATCAACTTGGAGCTTTTATGTAGCACATCACATGACAACCGCTGAGGGCGGGATGGTTCTCACTAACTCAGAGAGGTATAAAACTATATTGTCAGAACTTAGAGAGTTTGGCAGGCTAAAGAGCTATGAAGGAGAACGCTTTGGTTACACCAAAGACAACCTAGTAGATTTTGATGAGAGATATGTGTTCCACAGAATTGGCTGGAACTTCAGGATGGCGGATGCTCCCGCTTCCTTCGGTATCGAGCAACTTAGAAAACTTGATAAAATGAACGCTACAAGAAAAAGCAATGCTAAATTCTTAATAGACAATTTAAAAAAACATAAAGATCTAATACTGCCAGATTACAGCAGCGACGAGCATGAAATTACTTACTACTCATTTCCGATCACGATTAAGCAGGGCAGTAGAATTAACAGAAAATCATTTGTTCAGCATTTAGAGTCTAATGGGATAGAAACAAGAGCCATAATGTGCGGAACTTTACCAGATCAACCAAGCTTAAAAAATTCTGTTCATATTATTGCTGGCGATTTAAAAATCAGCAGGCATGTTAGAGATAATGCTTTTTTTATTGGTTGTCATCCAATGTTAAAACAAGAAGACCTACAGCATGCAGTCGACATTATCGACGAATACTTAAAATAATTTAAAAATGAAAAACATATTAGTTACAGGCGGCACAGGCGCTATTGGTTCAAATTTAGTAAAAAAATTACTAACAAAAGAAGACACTAATAAATTAGTGATCCTCGATGACAATTCTTCTGGTTACCACAATAACCTAATACAAAATGATAAAATAATTTTCGTAAAAGGTAATGTATGTGATAATTGGGTAGTTGAACAAGCTTTTTCTCATGATATTACTCATGTTTATCACCTAGCTGCAAATTTTGCAAATCAAAGTTCTGTAGATTTTCCAGAAAAAGACTTAATGACAAACGGTATAGGAATCATTAAACTATTAGAAGCCTCTGTAAACAACAATGTTAAAAAGTTTTTGTATTCATCATCTTCATGTGTTTATAAGCCTGTCGACTCTCCATTTGTCGAACATGGGCCTATAGCCTTGACAACTCCATATGCAATAACCAAGCTTTTGTCCGAATATTATGTAACTTTTTATAATAAATTTAAAGGACTACCAGCAGTGGTAGTTAGATATTTCAATAATTATGGCCCTGGAGATTATCCAGGGAAATTCAGAAGCGTAATATGTAATTTTTTCTGGAAAGCGTTAAGAAATGAACCTCTCGTAATAACTGGAGATGGAAGTGAGACAAGGCCATTTACTTTTGTTGACGATATTGTGGACGGAACAATAACTGCGATGGAAAAAAGCAAAGACAAAGTTGTTGACAGTTTTTACTCCCACCCAATTGAAGAAGATGACAATTTAATTTACAATATAGCTAATCCTGAAGTTATAAAAATTAAAGACTTGGCAGAAAAAGTTAACGATGTCTGCGGAAATACCGCTGGCATAGAGTATCAACCAAGAAGAAATTGGGACGTAATTCCCAATAGATCTGTTTGTGTAAAAAAAGCAAATGAAGAATTAGGCTTTAGTCCAAAAATCAACATAGACGAGGGATTAAAAAAGACTTTAGAGTGGTTCTCTAGTCAGGAATTTAAAAACGAAAACACAAGATTTTAAATTATGATTTGGAATGAAATTGTTTGTCTGGGTGACTCATTGACATATGGGTCTCGAGATGATTTTGGCAGGTCTTACCCGTTAGAGCTTAATAACATACTTACAGAAAGAACTGGAGAGTATTACATATGCCATAATCATGGCGTACCCGCAGAAACAAGCTCTGAACTATTAAGGCGAACATGGCAAGCATTAAACTCCCATCAGGCGGCAAGATTATCCTTGATCATGATCGGCACTAATGATACTCAAGCAAACATTCCTCCAGACATATACGAAGACAATTTAAAACAAATTATAACAATGTGTAAGATTTGCAAAACTAGACCTATTTTAGCGACGTTGCCCGATTTAGGATTTACTCCCCTATATTTAAACAACCCAAATAATATAAACTTATACAATAAAAAAATAAACTCTATAGCCGATAAAATGAATTTAGAAGTTTGTAACATGAGAGGAATGGAAAAATATTATATAGACAATGTCCACGTTAATCATAAAGGCAACTTAGAAATGGCAAAAAGATGGGCAGATACAATACTAAGTATAAATGCGTAAAATAGTACACATTATAGGGGCCAGACCTAATTTTATGAAGGCCGCTCCATTAATTTCTGAATTAAAAAAGAATCGCAAACTTCGACAAATAATAGTACATACTGGTCAGCATTTTGATAAAAAAATGTCTGATGTTTTTTTATCTGAATTAAAAATACCAAAACCAAAGTACAAATTTTCCTTAAAATCAAAAACAGGCAACGCTCAAATTGCTGAAATTATGATTAAGCTAGAGGAAATTTTACTAAAAGAAAAGCCTAAATTAGTTGTTGTTTATGGAGACATAAACTCCACATTAGCAGCTTCACTTACAGCCAACAAATTAAAACTCAAACTTTGTCACATAGAGTCAGGACTAAGGAGTTTTGACAAAAATATGCCCGAAGAAATTAATCGAATAATTACAGACTCTTTGTCTGATTTTCATTTTGTCACAGAGAGGTCAGGCACCCAAAATTTATTAAGAGAAGGTCACAACAAAAACTCTATTTTTTTTGTTGGAAACACAATGATAGATTCTGTAAAAAAGTTTTTAGATAATAATTCTAGCTCAGATTTTAAGCCTCCGTTTTCGTCTGGTTGTGCACATGAACCCTTCTTCAAAAAAGATCCGTATGCCATCTGCACTTTCCACCGACCAAGTAACGTAGACACAAAACAAGCACTTTTAAAGATTACAGAAATCATAAAATGGCTATCACAAGATATAAACTTAGTTTTTCCAATCCACCCAAGAACAGAAAACGCACTCAAGAAGCATAAACTTTTAGAAAATTTGAAAAAAAATAAGAATATCCTTTTAAGTCCTCCTTGCGATTATGGTAATTTTTTGTTTTTAATAAAACATGCAAATTTAGTAGTTACAGATTCTGGAGGAATACAAGAAGAATGCTCATACCTAAACACTCCTTGTCTAACACTAAGAAGAAATACAGAGAGACCTGTAACAATTTCTAGAGGCAGCAATATTTTAGTTGATTCTCTAGAAGAAATATGCGGGCATTTTGACTCGATAAAAAATGAAACTTTTAAAAAGTCAAAAAATATTAAATTTTGGGATGGCAAGGCTTCAGAACGCATAGCAAAAATTATATATGAAAAATTATCCTAAAGTATCTTTTGGCATGGTTAATTGCAACAGGCTTTTTTACTTAAAAAGCTGTCTTGAATCATTACTTGAATGTACGCAAGATTATCCAAACAAAGAAATTATCATAGTAGACAACGCCTCAACAGAGAAAGGAACTAAAGAATACTTAGATTCGATTAAAGACGAAAATATTAAAATACACATCACAAAAGAAAGAGATCCGTCAAATGAATACGCTAGAGGCTTAAACACTATTTACGAACTAAGCGATGGAGATTATGTAATTCCGCTTGAAGGAGATTTACAATTTATAGTTAAAGGAGGATGGCTAAAGCAGTATGTAGATTTTTTTGAAAACAATAGAGAGCTAACTGGTTCCATGAGCTTAGACGCACAGAGAACAATACGACTAAACCGCGGGAGATATCTTTTTCCTAAAAATCAGTCTAAGTATAAATT
>CEOH01030930.1_pt1 | contig 15595 bp, 16 predicted proteins | sample 530311 | NCBI WGS metagenome assembly CEOH01 (sample SAMEA2619923, study PRJEB7988) | marine metagenome | biome: marine biome (ENVO:00000447); feature: deep chlorophyll maximum layer (ENVO:xxxxxxxx); material: "saline water (ENVO:00002010), including plankton (ENVO:xxxxxxxx)" | depth 60 m
GACTTATCTCGGGACTAGTCCGCCATGGAGGCGAAGAAAAAATATACCTCCAATGGCCGGCTCTGTAAGAGGGAAACAATTAGCAGCTATCGAAGATTACCTGTCTGTTAAGACCAATAATTTCTTGCAAAGCCTCGCAGATCAAATGAAATCCGGCAGACGCATGTCAGATAAACAAGTTGCTGTTATGAAGAAGATTCTGGTCAAGCATGACCCAAAAAATGAAGAGCTTTTCTAAAATGAAAAAGAGGCTCTTAAAGTCTTGGATAAGAAATGTAATCTTATCCGAAAAAGTATTGAAAATGGATGCAGGCGCTGCTGGGAGTGTCAGTGTTGATATTCCAGTAGCATACGATATCAATATACCAAAATACGCTGAGAATATTGCCCGAGCTGGTGACGCTGATAAGCTGCTTTCAGAGGTTCTGGTATTCAATGAATTAGTTCACTCTGTTGCGACTGAGAGCGGGAATAAAAATGCGTGGCAGTCAATTGCCGAAAAAATGCTCCAGTTTTGGGGTTTTGGTGTAGAAGATCAAGGTAGTGCAGGTGTCACAACTTTTTATGATGCTGATAAGGACGGTGTTTACTATTCTGTCAAGTCTTCTTTTTCTTCATATCGTGCAGACGATAATTTTTCTGCAGCCACATCAAGCTCCTCGCCAAAAATTGAATCTATTCTTGCACTTATCATAAAAGAACCTGATAAGAAAATGCTAGGTAATATCGGGGTCATAAAAACTGGAAACGACGAAAATGTTATAATTCGTTGGGGGCACGTGACTGCACCAATCAGCAGAGAGGGAGTTGTAAACAATATCGTAAAACATCTTCCACAAGAACCCGTAGAGATAACCCAGGGTAAACCTTTAGAAAATCTTCGAAACAGACTTTTAGATGCTCTTACAAAAAAGCCGGCTGATGCTGACGATCTTATTAAAGCAGTCAAGAAGCAGCTAGTAAAAAAACTTGGCATGTCTGATGGGCGCCTAAACAAGAAGAATATGGAGATAATTTTAGGGTCGGATGGTCAAAACTCTGAAGGTGGTCAAACTGAGGGCGCAGGATCTCAAATAGCATCTTTGGAAGTTATGGATCCGGATCAACTTTTCGAAAAAACTGCAAAAAATCTAATGAAAACAGTTGGGTCTGAGGATCGAGCGTTTGCTGAGCCGGCTGACAGAAAACAATTTATGCAGCAAGTAAAAGCGTATGTTAGGGGTCTGACTAGAGATGACATGCAAGAAGTGATCTCCCTTATCATTGATAAACTAGGGTTGTCTAGAGAACAACCTCCCGAACAAAAGCTTAGGCTTGCAGCAGGATATAGTCGAATTGCTCAAAGCTATATCCAAGAAGAGCTTCGCTTTAGAAGACATGTAAGAGAGATACTTTTGGTAGAAAAATTTACCAAAACAGACATGAAAGAAATCGAAAGGATTTCTAGAAAAGAAGCACAAAAAGAAATTACAAAAGTTGTTGGAAAAGATCTGCAAAAAACCATCAAGACAGAAGTAGAGAAAATTCTTAAGAACAAAGCAACAAAAGAAGAGCTGGCAAATATTACGAAAGCAGTGATGAAGAAGCTTTACAAAGATATTGCTGTAAGCTATCCACAGACAATTGATAGAATCAAAGTGTAATCATTTGACTATTAGATAATTTTTCTTTTTACTGTTTCGACAATTTTATAATGTTTAACATAGCATGAATAAAATTGTCTCACTGGCGCTTACGTTATTATTTGTTGTTGGTTGTGCCGACGACCGTGGCAGTCCGGTAGATGTTTCTAGCACACAAGTTGTAATAGATACAGATCCCAGGAATGTCGACACACCAGACACACCTCCCGAAGATGTAGATCCCTGTGCAACTATCACAATAGAGGATCAGTTTATGTGGTGCAGCTGCAAACCTCAGTGTTGTGAAACACAAGAATGGTTTTGTCCACCTGTATTCGGTGAACCTACAATGGAGAAGAAGCAGGTCGTTCTAAACTTTTGTCACGATTCAGACGTTCCTTGTAAACCTCTAGGAATAAACGAATGTGATCCACCTCAAATTCTTTTTATGGGAGAATGTTACGAAGCATACGAGTGTCCTCCAGGTGCACAGACATTAGATTATGGGTGGCAGTATTGTGAAATGGAAGATGGGTCCCTCGGTAAACAAAACGTTGTTTGTGACAAGGGCAAGCTTTACTTTTCAGACTGTCAAGACTGCACAGAAGAAATTTGTGACGGACAAGATAATGACTGTGATAGCCTTACAGACGAAGATATCGGTGTGGAACCCTGTGAAAATGAGTGTGGGCCTGGGAATGCCATATGTGAAGACGGTGTCTTTGTCTGTTACGGGCCCATACCTCAAGAAGAAATTTGTGATTATGCAGACAATGACTGTGATGGTGAAATTGACGAAGGTCAAAGAAACGCATGCGATGAGTGCGGAGCAGTTCCGGCTGAAGAATGCGACGGGATCGACAATGATTGCAATGGGTTTGTTGATGATGAGCTAATAGAAGAGTGTAGCACGGCATGTGGTGTCGGGGTCAAAGTCTGCGTCGCAGGAAACTGGAGTGGTTGCACAGCCAAGCAACCAATGCCTGAGATTTGCAACGGGTTTGATGACGATTGTAACGGCTTGATAGACGATGGAATAGAGTGTCTATGCACAGTGCAAGACGTTGGAAAGCTTCTACCCTGTTTTGAGCCGCCACTCTTGTGCGGCCAGGGATATAAGACATGTCTTTGTAATGATCCTGGGTGTGAAGAGATTGTTCTATCACCTTGCTACGCTATTTGCCACTGGCTAGTTGATCCTCCCGGCTCAGACCCAGCTTGTGACTCCTTGGTCGGTATGCCTCTAAATGAAGAGAAGTGTAATAACTTTGATGACAACTGCAACACTCTTATTGATGAGGGTCTTATTGCAGATTGTTACACAGGCCCAGAGGGTACTTTAGGCATAGGAATCTGCGAAGCAGGCAATATGACGTGCAATATGGGATCCTGGGGTTCATACACGTCAGATAATATCTTTATCGATAATATGTGCGCAGATCAAGTACTACCCAAGCCGGAAGAATGTAACGGAATTGATGATGACTGTGATGGACAAGTTGACTGGGGAAAAGAAGTACCAGAAACTGATATTCTTTTTGTTATCGATTGGTCTGGCTCGATGATTGATGAAATCGAAGCTGTTCTAATTGCATTAAATCAATTTGCTGCCTACTATTCCCTTGAAGATAAGTTACACTGGGGTCTTATTGTTGGTCCGAAACAACTTGCAGGAGAATTTGAAGAAAGATTAATTCTAGTGTCAGATATTGCACCCTTTCCGGACTTTCTAGCAGCATTTGCTGCGCTTGGAAGCGACGGAATGAACACAGGAAGTGAGATGCTTCTTGATGGAATATACTTGTCTTTGCATAATATTTCTTCTGGTGCAAACATGGATATGAGTGCAACAGAGTGGGACACAGATGTCGGTGAGTCAATCCCACCAAAAGACGTGTTTACAATTGGCTGGAGACCGACTGCTGATAAAATCATTATCGTGTTCAGCGATGAAGAAGAGCAAAGCTACATGATACCTGAGATTTCTGTAGAGCAGATAAAAAATGCTTGTATCAGTGCGCCCAAAACCAAGATATACACTTTTTCTACTAACGAATCATGGGAGTGGGATGAAATTGCTTCCACATGTTCAGGTGAGTATTTTCAACTGTCTAGCAACGCTACACAAATGTACGGCTCTTTAATGCAAATTCTTTCTGAGATTTGCAATCCTGAGTAGCTTTTTTCTTTGCATGATATTTACTGCTAGTGAAGGAGAAAATCATGCACCTGAGCAAACTTATTAGAGAATTGCACCCTAGAGACACAGCAGACGCCGAGTATGATCAAAAGTTGCAAGATTTGGGTGGCATGTATTCTGACATGTACAAAGAATTGTACGGTCGTCGACCTAAAATTCCAATGTTCGAAACAATGGAAGAGGCAGAATCCGCTGTAGATGAAATTTGGGAAGAATACGCTGCTGTTAATCGTGCCCGAGAAGAACAAGTGATACAAGACCTAGAATACATTGAAATGGAACGTAGAATTCAAGATTTAATGCCAGGTGAGTATGACATTGAGTTGCCAACAAGGTCGGGTATGGGAAGAAGAATGGAGAATAAATTCATGGGAAAAATTACACTTTCTGAAGCATTGGGTTTTACAAAACCTACTAAGAAAATTGACAGCAAAGACTTGCGAAAAATAATTCTCTCAGAAATGAGAAACCTTTTTGAACAAGAAGACAAAGAAGAAAAAGAATCTCCAGAGGTCACTGGCGATCCAGGAAAAGATCTTGAAACAGCATATAAAGCAGGACCTGAGGGGGTTCGAGCATTCATGGATGCACAAGGAAATAAAGACCCGGGTGTTCAGGATGTTCTTGTCAAAGCTGCTGAAGCTGATGACGGTGCAGAGCCGGATGATAAGATTACAGTAGGGAGTGCTACTCCTGTGAGCGTAAGCAGTCTAGGACCTACGCAGCAGTTCATTGATTTGATGCAATCTGTTTCATTTCCTTTAGGAAGTGCAAAAGTTCTAGAAAGTGCAATTACCAGCAAGACTTCTGGTGCACCAGGAGCGATATCTATTTCCGGAAATGCTGTTTTGGACGGACATCATCGCTGGTCGGGCGTTTTTGCTATTACGCCGGACGGATCGATAAATGCAAAAGATTTTGGTTTTCCCGGGAGTGTGGCTGATAAGCTGGCAGCAGCGCAGCTTGCAGTTGCCGCTGTCAATGATAGCGGACAGCATCCATCAAAAGGAGGTGGAGCAGCAACTGACATCATCGGAAAAAGCAAAGATGCAATTGTTGCCATGATAGACGCAAACAAAGGTAAGCAGACTGATGAAAAGGCCCCGGGGCCGCTGCTGAATGATGCTATGATTAAGTCAATTGCAGACGGAAAGCACCCTAAAATAAATGAGTGGGCCGGTCTAACAGGAGATGAAGAGTTTGTCTCTTTGGCAGACTCAGGAACAGGATTTGAAAACGACCCCATCAGAAAAGCAATTGCCAGCAAAGTGGGAGAAAATTTAGGATCTCTGCCTCAACCGCTAGATGGCGCGCCAAAATCTAGAGAAGATATGCCGCAGTTAGATCACGAGTCTATTGGAGGCTCCTCAGGTTTGGCAAAAATTGAAAAAGGGCTTCCTGCCGGTGAGTATAATGTTGTCCCGCCCTTTAAGAAAGAATCAAATCTAGAAAAAGATAACTTGATTGTTGAACGCTGGCAAAAGCTGGCAGGAATTTTTCAGGACTAGAAGATACTTAGTCATCACAACGTAAATCCCTAGGGAGAAAAATGAAGAAAAGCGACCTAAGAAGAATAGTAAGACATGTCATAAATGAAGACACATCAAGCCAATTGCCGAAATTAAGTAAGATTCTTTTTGAGCAAGAAGAGGAAGGCCAGGAGAAAAAAGAAGCATCTGGAAAAATTGGAGATGCTCCTAAGGGAACCTCGGTTGATAAGACGACGAATGTAAAAGATGTAGATGCTGTTGAAATCGCAAACCAACTTCTTTCTGGGGATGATGACGCACCAATCGTAGCTATTACGAAAGGCGAGTGGTATGAAACTAACGGTGCGCAAGCTAAGGAATGGATTGAAAAGATTGGCCCTGAAACGTTTGTCAAGCGCCTAAACACATTAGCTTCCAAAATTCCTTCCACTGGATTACCAAAAAGTGTCATGCCTTTCTTACCCGGGCCCGAAGATGCTAAGGGGGAAGTTTCTGACGTTGAAGACGCTCTTACACCGGGCGGAGACTATAATATTGATGTTACTGCTCCGTTCAAGGAGGCAGCATGGAAGGTGGGCGCGCGCGCTCTCATGGAGCAAGAAGAGGAAAAAGAAGAAAGTTCTAACCTCAAAGGTGGTGAGCCCCCTCCGCCAAATAAATTTGTCGGCATGGATGCGCCAGGTGCAAAAGAGTTTATGACTGCAGGTCTTGATGACGGAGATGACACAGACGACAAGATCGAAATAAAAGCGGGGGGATCGCTTAATGCTTCTGACGCTATTCCTACACAGTCTAATATTCTTATTTACAAAGCTTTGGGTATGGCAATGAACCCTAAAAATCAAATAGCAGGTGGAGATCTAGACGCCTGGGCAGGCACCAACGGAGAGATTCTTGATGGTCACCATCGATGGGCTGCCACCATGTTCAATGATCCATCTGCTTCAATGGGAACTGCCGGGCAAGTAAACTTGCAAGCTTTAGGAGATCCCCAGAAGACTCTTAAATTCTTGACTGCCATCGGCAACGCTTTGGGTAATAAGACTAAAACTGAGTCGCGAACAAGAAACAGCGGAAATATTCTTCTTGAAAGATGGAACAAGCTAGCAGGAACGCTTTCATAGAATTGATCACAGAGGCTGCTAAAAAGCTCTCTGGTTCATTGTTTGCGACAATATATAGAAACACTCATAAAAGAAGCGAATGATTCACCGTGATTATTTTGGCTGCTGTCTGTTTTCACAGAGTTGTCACTAAATAAATTCTCGTTCGCCGTGTCAAATTTATCTCCGGAGAGATATTTAGCAAACATAAGTGACTCGGAGAATTATTCATGGATGCAGTTATCAATCGATGGTGTAAACTAGCTGGAATTTTACAAGAACAGGACGAGGATCAAGTAAAAAGTCCGGAGAGAGATTTGCATGTCTTTGATTTCGATGATACTTTGGGTGTAACCACCTCACCGACACTTGTCGCAGCTGTCGAATATAACGGTGGAGACCCTGATGACCCTTCATCGTATATTCCCATAAAAAATCTAAATTCGCGTGTGGGATCAAAAGTAAAAAACCTCAGCACGCCGGCTCAAAAAAACGTAAACTCTCCAGGGCTATCAGGAAATACTGTTAGAAGCAATGATGAACTAGATGACGCTGAAGCGATTGTTCTAGACACAGAGCAGTATAGAGACTGGAAAGAAAAGTATATACCTTCTGGTGAACATGTTCGTTTGGTTGTAAATCCCAACATAAGCAACGATATTCGAAGCGCCGGGCGAGAGATGTTTGACCAGGGTAAAACAGGCGAAATACACATTGCTGACTTTAGTCCATCAAGTACAATTGGCACAGAAGTAGAACCAATAGACAGTATGCTAGATGTGTTCCTAGATGCTGAAGCATCAGGCGACATGACCGCTGTTGTTACAGCAAGAAAAGGAAAGACCGATCTAGATACACTAGGTGGAGGTAAAGTTCCTGCAACTAACGCATCTGATATACAGGATTTTTTGGCGTCAGAAATCGGATCGAATGCTGACGTCGTCTATGGCGCAGCTGATTTCAATCCCAGTGATCCTGCATCAGCGAAGAGAGATCTAATTGGTAAGATTCACAATCCTTCCATCGATAACATACACTTTTATGATGACGATCCAGAAAATGCTCGAAGAGTTGCTCAACTTTGTGATAATGAGGCTTCTGAGAACGCAGAAGGTACTGAGCTGGAAATATATAACTACGAATTTTCCAAAGGAGAATTGCCAACCCAGCCCACACATAGCTGTACAATTGGAGAGACAAAAACTATGAAAAGAAATCTTATGCTGTCTGAATCTGTTCTTAGAAAAATTATAAGAAAAGTTTTGCTGGAAGCAGAAAAAAATAGTGACCCGGGGAAAATTGCAGCTGCAACTGTTGTACACAAGTCGATGACAGCTCCCATGGCACGTGCTGCAACTGCAAAAAAGTTTCTTGAAGTTGATGTTGGTGATTGTCCGATTCCTGATATGATTAGCAAAGTTTCGGGAATGAGAGAAGATGATGAAGAGCACGAGAGTGAAAAGTTTATAGAAGTCGACGATAGCGATCTATCAACTGAGTCGTGCAGTGGTGGAGCATAGACCATGCCCTACACAGTTCGAAAAAACAAGTGTAAACAAGCAGATGGAGACAGTGGTAGTTACACACTTTCATACACAGACAAAAAAGGTAAAAAACATTCTGCTTGTCATACATCTAAAAAAAGAGCACAAGGGCAAATAGCTGCTATAGAAATGGAATCCGATGACAAAGAAGCAGAAGCTCTGCTGGAAGTAATTCTAGAAAAAATTTTGGAGATAAAAGATGGCGACAACAATAGATGATGCAACACTGACTGTCACAGTCAACGAAGACGTAAAGCTCAATGGACATCAAGTAGGAAGTAGAGTTACTCATTCGATTCCCAATGTCAACGAAGCATCTCGACGTGTTTTCACAGTACCCACCTACGAAACAGAAATCTTGGCTTTGAGTTCGTCGGCAGGAGCCGGAACTTATGTTACTTCTAACTTGCAGTATGTCAGAATTACAAACCTAGATGATACAAATTTTGTAAGAATAGCATTTGTAAGTGGTGCCCTTAATCGATACGACATGAAACTTCCTGCAAAAAGATCTGCGATCTTTACATCCCCGTCTGTTTCGGGCAGTGCAGCTGGTGCAGCTTTTGACAGCTTTGTAGATTTTACATCAATGAAAGCATCAGCTGACTCTTCGGCTGTTGACATTGAACTCTTTGTCGCGAGTACATAATGAAAAAAGTTCTCTTGGCTACAATTAGAGAGATTATTCTAGAAGAAATTGGAAGAAACTATCACACAGTTGATCCGGATCCCAATACATGGGACAATTTTCAGGATTACGAAATAGAATATTACCCACAAGCAGACGGTTCTTACCTTATGGATATTTCTTTTAAGGATAAAAAACTAATGCACACATCTAGACACGCATCAGAAAGTGACGCTAAGCACATGGCAAGAATGATCATAGACAAGCATCGAGTTGACTATATGAATTCTACGTCCAAAGAAATTACTTAGGCTTTATAGTACTTAAGAATTTTATCATCTCTTCTGTGCTAACACCGTAACACATATGCTTGAACTGACCGTTCACTCTTTGCACTATCGAAAATATTTGATTTTTACTATTTCTAACACTGGCACCTGAGGTTCCGTGCTCACAGGGCATTGAAAATGCTAGCATTTTCCCCATGGTTCCCGCATATCTTCCATCAAACATCATTAGGGCAGTATCCGACATGAACCCCTGCGGCGCTCCGGCGTAGTATATTCTAGCACCTCTTTCGGGTGGTTTTCTTGAAAAGTTAGGAACAGAAACATTAGGCTGGACGTCTAGCGACAAAACACATATGTCCAGAGGTTTGCTCATTTTTAACACAGAGCCAACACCCGTATAAATTCTCGACTTAATTTCAATTTTTGTTTCAATTGTCGGATAAACGACTACGTCATCTTTTTCTACTTTTTTCGGAACTTCGTCTGGGGCACATACATGCTCTGCAGTCAAAACAACTATTTCATCGTTCAACTTGATAAATGTTCCTGTTCCCACATGTGATCCGTGTATGGGTGGAAGTTCGGGCAAAACTTTTGAGCAAAGGTCTTCTTTCTTTGCAAAATTAGATTTATTTTCACACCGCGTTGGTGTAATCGTATTTGTGACTTCAACAAGTACTGTCTGGGTTTCAACAAGCTTGTAAATTGCTGGAGTGGGACCTGTGTATTTTCCATGTACACCACATTGTGTGAAAAAAAGACACATTAGTAATAGAATTAGACTGATATAGTTTTTTTTCATAACCCCGATTTTTAAGTATAAACTGATGAACGAATTAGAAAAAATACGAAACTTATTTTCTCCGCTGGATCTTTTAGTCGTTGAAAAAGAGTATCAATATATGACACCTGTAGGCGATGTTCCAGATGTCCCAGATGATCTCTACGATGACCTAAGGTTTTTTTTATGCTGCGGTGACTATTCTGACAGAAATCCATCTGTGTGGAAAGTCTTTCAAGGAGAAAAAGTAGACGAAACATCAAATATCTGGAAAGATGGAATGATGAACTATTATCGGGCGACTTGTATTCCAAAAATTTCAAATCTAGATAATGACAGAAATCACATTTCAACTACAGCTAAATTTGAAATTTTGATTATTAATGCAAAAAGTCTACCTAATAACGCTTTTGAAGGAGTAAAATGCGCAATAGTAAAAACGTCATTCGGAGATTATCCTCTTCTGAAAATAGACGACGATTCTACCGAATGAACGAAGATCAAGCAGTGATTTCTGATGAGATGAGTGAGAACATTGCGTCCTTGCTAATGTCAGAAGAAAAAGGAAAACCTAGCGGCATTGATGTTGAAGAGAACCACATATATTTTTATGCAGCTGTAACAGATAAAGAAGCATTCGAATTAGTTCGAATCATAAGACGTCTAGACATAGAAATGTCTTATTTAGCAGCAAGAATTGGTCTTAGAAAGAATCCACCCATTCATTTGCATATACAAAGTCCGGGCGGAGATGTATTTTCTGGACTAAATATTTGTGATGCAATTGATAGATGCAAGACTGATGTTTACACATACGTTGAGGGCTCAGCTGCATCTGCGGCAACATTGATATCTTCAAGAGGTAAAAAACGTTATATTAGCAAAAGATCATTTATGCTAATCCATCAGCCTCAAATTTTATGGGCTGGTAAGCATGACGAGTTTATTGACGAAATAGAAAATCAAAAAGTTATATTTGATACAATAAAGAAAATTTATCTTGAAACATCAAAGATTGACGAAGAATCTCTTGAAGAGCTATTGAAGCATGAGCTTTGGTTACCCTCTGAAAGATGTTTGGAGCTAGGGCTGGTGGATGCAATAATATGAAAATTTATACATGCGGAATTATTTGTGGCTCGTTTGATGTAATTCATCCAGGCTATATTAGAATGTTTAAAGAGGCAAAAAGCGTTTGTGAAAATGTTACTGTTGCTCTTCAAGGGGATCCCACTATCGACAGGCCTGAAAAATGCAAGCCAGTACAATCCCTGAGTGATAGAATTGAAATATTGGAGTCAATTCGCTATGTTGATAAGATTGTCACATATAACACAGAGAAAGAATTAGACAAAGTCCTGGGACAGGAAAATTACGACGTCAGAATTTTAGGTAGTGACTATCACGACAGAGAAGATTACACTGGAGCACACTACGAAAAACCTGTCTATTTTATTGAAAGAAATCATAATTTCTCTACCACAGAGCTTAAGATTAACATTTCTAAGTCTATGGTGCAGAAAATGATGGAACTAGAACTATAATGCCTAAATTTGATTGGAAAGGATACTTTCCGTACCCAGAAGTACGACCCGGACAAAAGAAAGCAATCGATGAAATTATTGATGCTTTCGAGTCAGGAAAAAAATATTTTGTACTCGATGCGGGTACCGGTGTAGGGAAGTCTGCAATTGCATCAACTGTAGCACGCTATGTTGCTCATCATATTCCGGCGGTCGATGAATTTGTTCGCGGAAGCAACATCCTTACTACACAAAAATTACTACAAGAACAATATAAACGGGATTATCCCGACATTAATTCTCTCAAGTCATCTTCAAACTATCAGTGCACGTATCACAAGCACCAAAACTGTAATGAATCAAGGAAGATGCTAAAAACAACTGATCGCAGCGATCCATTTTTCAAAAGATGTGCTTTTAAGTGCACCTACAAACAGGCAAAAGACAAGTTTATCGAAGATCCTCACGGTGTTACAAACTTTTCTTACTTTTTGACTGAGACTCGCTATAGCGGCAAAATTCCTAAAAAGACGCTTCTTGTGATTGATGAAGCACACAATGCACCAGAAGAGCTTAGCAAGTTTATTGAAGTAACTTTTTCTGATAGATTTGCAAAGTCGTTTGTAGGCATAACCCTTCCGGAAAAGATAACGCCTGGAATGTTTGTCAGATGGGTAAAAAACGAATATCATCCAGCACTTGCAAAGAAAGTCAAAGAATTCAATAGAGGTTTAGAGAAATACACATCAATTAAGTCTCGCATGAAAAGCGGAGAATTTTCTAAACTATCAAGGCAGATTGAAATTCTAACGAGTCATGAACAAAAAGTTCTTACTTTTATAGCCCTTTACGACAAAGATAACTGGGTCATGACAGAAATACCGGCCCAAGAAAAATCTAGTAGAAAGGTAGAATTCAAACCCATCGATGTCGCACCGTATGCATATGATTACATGCTTAAGATGGGACAGCATGTTCTAATGATGTCAGCAACAATTGTCGATATGGAAAAATTTGCAAAAATCTCAGGAATATCAGAGGGAAAAAATTATAAGACCCTTTCTATTCCGTGCCCATTTCCTACTGAGAATCGACCAATCATCTACAGCGGTATTGGAAAAATGTCTGCCAATGAAATAAATTCAACGCTTCCAAAGCTTACAGCTGCTGTCAAAGAAATACTCAAAGGTCATAAAAATGAAAAAGGAATTATTCACTGCCATTCTTATAAAATCGCTTGGCACTTAAAGAAGAACATTAGAAGTTCTAGACTGCTTATTCATGATTCAACCAATAGAGACGAAATACTTCAAAAACATATTCGATCAAAAGAGCCCACTGTGCTTCTTTCGCCATCTATGACAGAAGGTGTTGATCTTAAGGAAGACTTGTCCAGATTTCAGATTATCTGCAAGGTTCCATTTCCATATTTGGGTGACAGACTAGTAAGAAAAAAAATGAATAAGTGGGACTGGTGGTACGACTTACAAACAGCAAAAACTGTCATACAAAGCATAGGAAGATCCGTTAGAAGTGAAACGGATACAGCTGTTACTTACATACTTGATTCTTCGTGGGAAAGATTTTTTCAAAAAAATAAAAAAATGTTTGGACCAGAATTTGGCTAAAGGCATTTATATTATGTTTCTTTTTCCTGGATATGACATACAATCTTCCTAGGATAGTTATAATCACAGGAAGATAATGTCAGGATTTTCTCACCATAAGACTACAGCAGATCGATCTGCTTCTGATCGTCGACGACACAAACACAAGATCGAAAAGGCAATTCGTGAAGGAATTCATGATATTGTTGCCGATGAATCTATTATTGGTCAAGACGGAAAAAAGAAGTTTCGAATACCCGTTAGAGGGATAAAGGAATATCGTTTTGTCTACGGTAGTGGCGAGGCTAATAAAAATGTAGGATCAGCACCTGGAAAAGATCTTGCAAGAGACCAGATTATAAGAGAAAAAAATAAATCAAAAGACGGTAAGCCCCAAAAAGCCGGTGACAAAAGAGGCGATGAGTTTTACGAGGTTGAAATATCACTCGACGAATTAGCAAAATATCTTTTTGATGAATTAGAGCTTCCTGACATGGAGCGCAAAGCTTTTACTCAAAGCAAATCAGAAAAACTAAAAAGAACTGGCTATAGACCTCAAGGAATTATTCCACGCCTAGACAAGAAAAAATCAGCTATCAATCGAATAAAAAGACTCAAGGCAAAACAAAGAGAGGGCGGAGAAGAAATAGAAGAGCTAGAAGGTAGTTTTCACAACGATGATCTGACATATCGACACTATAAGCCCAAAATGAAAGAAAATACAAATGCTGTCATTGTGATGATGATGGATGTTTCAGGCTCTATGGGCAAACCGAAAAAATTTCTTGCAAGAAGCTTCTTTTTTCTTTTATATCAGTTTATTCGATCAAAATACGATCAAACAGAAATAGTCTTTATTTCACACGACATGGAAGCACGAGAAGTAAGTGAAGAACAATTTTTTACAAGAGGATCCTCCGGAGGAACTATAGTCTCTACTGCTTACAATGAAGCACTTGATGTGATTAATCAAAGATACCATCCGTCTGCTTGGAATGTCTACGCGTTCCATGCATCAGATGGGGACAACTTTGGTCATGATACGGAAGATATGTTGTCTGCTGCAACGAAACTTAGAGATATTTGTCAACTATTTGGTTACTGTGAAATAACACCGGGAGCAGAACCCGAATGGTTTCAGGAACAAAAAATTTCAAATCACCTAAAACAATTGGTCGGAAGGTCAATGAAATGTACCTCTATTAAAGAAAAAGAAGATGTATGGAAGTCATTTAAGATAATGTTTGGAAACTACGGAGAAGAAAAATGAGCTGGTCTGTAGATGATTTGAAAGAATGGGATGACAAAATTATTGAAATCGCAAATGGGTATGGGCTGGATTGGTACCCAATAAGCTATGAAGTTTGTGACTATTACTCAATGATTGGTCATATGTCTTATCACGGCATGCCCACACATTACGATCATTGGTCTTACGGAAAGTCTTTTGAAAGAACACATCAAATGTATAACTTGGGTGCCGAAGGTCTTCCATACGAGCTTATTATCAATTCCAACCCTTCTATCGCATATCTTATGCGAGAAAACCCTCTTTACTTGCAAATTCTTATCATGGCTCATTGTGTCGGACACTCTGATTTTTTCAAAAACAATCGAATGTTTAAAAATACAAGAGCAGATTCTGTGATCGGTAGATTTAGACAGGCTAAAAAAAGAATTCAAGAGTACGTCGAAGATCCCTATATTGGAATAGAAAAAGTCGAAGAAATAATTGATGCATGTCACGCTCTCCAGTATCAGATCTATAGAGACGGATCGGAGCGAAAAACACACAAAGAATTGGTCGAATATTATAAAGGGCTAAGAGAGCATGACAAAGAAGGGAATTTAATTCTATTAGACTTAGACAGTCCACCTCTTGAGCCGGACTGTGATATTATGGGATTTATTTCAGAACATGCAAGAATGCCCGACTGGAAACGTGATGTAATAGAGATTGTTAGAGATGAAGCTTATTATTTTATGCCACAAATACAAACTAAAATAATGAACGAGGGGTGGGCTTCTTTTTGGCACTATACAATATGTCACGATTTGAATTTACCAGACAAGTATCATATTCCATTTTTGCGAATGCACAATGCTGTTATTAGGCCTCATATTGGAAGGTTAAATCCGTATCATTTGGGGTTTGTAATTTTTCAAGACATCAAAGAAAAGCACGGCCTAGAAGAATGCTTTGTCGCAAGAGAGTCAGGAAATGACATTAGTTTTGTTAGACAGTATTTGACCGAAGAGCTTTGCAATGAGCTAAATCTGTTTAGCTGGAGTGAAAAAAAAGACGCATTTACAATTGATGAAATTTCAGATGATGATGGGTGGAAAAAAGTTAAAGCACACATGTGTGACTCTATTGCTGATTCTCGTCTTCCTGTCATTAAAGTAGATGATATCGATATGGATGGTACGCTTATGCTTCGGCATGAGCACGACGGAAGAGATCTTGATTTAGACTACGCAGATCATACTGTCGAACATTCAAAATGTTTATGGGGTAAAAATGTAGTCTTAAATACTATAATAGAGGGAGAGCCATGGGAGATTTGATTTTATCGTCTTCCTATGTTTTATAAGATGCCATGGCGCTGGAGATTTGTAATATGTCTGTAAACACACTATTAGATGCAATAAAGGAACAGAGAGAAGAAGGTTCCAAAAAGAAAAAGTTTGAAGGTACTTTTAGCGATTACTTGGAAAAAGTTGCCAAAGATCCTAGTGTTGTAAAGTCTGCACATAGACGACTTTACGATGCTATTATTGAGTACGGTGTTGAAAAAATGCCAGAT